>Ga0335398_10001109_pt1 | contig 47207 bp, 26 predicted proteins | sample BON03_FD_205742 | JGI IMG/M metagenome (GOLD analysis project Ga0335398, IMG submission 205742) | Freshwater microbial communities from Lake Bonney liftoff mats and glacier meltwater in Antarctica - BON-03 (spades assembly) (version 2) | ecosystem: Environmental > Aquatic > Freshwater > Ice >... | reverse complement strand
GATTTGAACATTGATTGGAGACCAGGCCTAAAGTACCAGATAAGAAATGGTCGTAAAATTCCTTTATTGGATTCAACCCCATTGATTTTGCTGAAATACAAGCAAGCTTTGCCCATCATTTATAAGTGTTCAGAGATCGCCGATTTCCAGCAAGTTGAATTGGGCTTAAAGCATTCTATTCCCTTCGGTGTGAGTGGAAAATTAGCCTTTAACTTAAATGCGGGCACTTTTTTAAACGAGAGCAAGGCCTATTTTATGGATTTCAAACATTTTGGCGGAAACAGAACTATCTTTAGCAATATGGGGGCAGCCAGTAATTATAGGTTTTTGGATTATTATACTTTTAGTACTACTGACATGTATATTGGAGGTTTGTTTCATTACCAGTTTAGAAAGTTTCTGTTTACCCAATTGCCAGGCTTGAGGTTTTCAGGAATTAGGGAAAACATCTTTTTTAATTACCTGAAAACGGACAGTTCTCCTCATTATTGGGAGCTGGGCTATTCACTGGATAATTTATTCAGGATTTTTAGGCTAGAAATGGGAGCAGGGTTCGAGAATAGAAAATACAGCTCAGGAGGCTTTCGGTTTGGAATCGCTACCTTTATTTCTATAAATATAGAGGAGTAAATGGTTTTCACTTACTTTTGTATTTGCTAAAAAACAGACCCATTGAAAGATTTGCTTTTAATTACCCCTCCATTTACACAATTAAACACGCCTTATCCGGGAACCGCTTACCTTAAAGGTTTTTTGAATACCAAAGGAATTAGTAGTTACCAAATGGATCTGGGGATAGATGTTATTCAGGCTGTTTTTTCCAAAAAAGGGTTGAACGAAATTTTTACGCTAGCAAAACAAAATAACAAAATAGACTCTGAAAACGCCCATAGGATCTTGGCCCTTAAAGAAACCTACATTCAATCAATAGATGCAGTGATACTTTTTCTTCAAGGAAATAACGCCACTTTAGCGAGGAAAATTTGTACCGACAACTTTCTACCAAAAGCTTCTAGATTTGAACAAGTGGATGACCTTGATTATGCCTTTGGCAATATGGGGATGCAAGATAGGGCGAAGCACTTATCTACCCTATATTTAGAGGATTTGTCGGACTTTATCGTAGAGTGTGTTGATCATAAATTTGGATTTAGCCGCTATGCAGAGTCCCTGGGCCAAAGTGCAAATAACTTTGATGGACTGTATGAAAAGTTAAACACGGAGCATACTTATATCGATCAAATAAGTTTAGATTTATTAAATAGCAAAATGAAAGAGGTCCAGCCCAAACTGGTTGGCATCTCTGTTCCTTTTCCTGGCAACCTATACAGTGCATTTCGCTGTGGACAATTTATAAAACAGCACTACCCATCGGTAAAAATTGTAATGGGTGGAGGTTTTCCAAATACTGAATTAAGAACAATTTCTGATCCCAGGGTATTTGACTTTATTGATTTCATTTGTCTAGATGATGGTGAAAAACCAATAGAAATTCTTTTGAGGCTGGTCGAAAATGACCAATACCCTTTAAAGGCGGATATTAAGTTAAAACGTACTTTTTATTATGATGGTAAGGAAGTAATCTATAACAATAGTTCCGAAGAAAGAGATTACAAACAAAGCGAATTGGGGACACCTGATTATAGGGACTTACCCTTGGACAAATATATCTCTGTTATAGAAATTGCCAACCCCATGCACAGCTTGTGGAGTGATGGACGGTGGAATAAATTGACCATGGCGCATGGCTGCTATTGGGGCAAATGTACTTTTTGCGATATATCTCTGGACTATATTAAATTATATGAACCTCTGACAGCAACGATACTGGTTGATCGCATGGAGCAACTGGTAAAAGAAACTGGTGAAAGTGGTTTTCATTTTGTGGATGAAGCAGCACCACCTGCTCTTATGCGGGCAGTGGCTTTGGAGATTATTAAACGAAAACTTACGCTTACCTGGTGGACAAATATCCGATTCGAAAAGAGTTTTTCGCTTGATTTATGTCTGTTGTTAAGTGCATCGGGATGTATTGCGATATCTGGTGGTTTGGAAGTGGCCTCAGACCGACTGTTAAAATTGATTGACAAGGGGGTTACAGTGGAGCAGGTGGCTCAGGTGACAAGAAATTTCACCGAAGCCGGTATTATGGTGCATGCTTATTTAATGTATGGTTATCCTACCCAGACAGTTCAGGAGACTATAGACAGCTTGGAAATGGTTAGGCAACTTTTTGAAGAAGGGGTATTGAGGTCTGGTTTTTGGCATCAATTTGCCTTGACGGCCCACAGTCCAATTGGACTGGAACCAGAGAAGTACCATATTATTCCAAATCAAAACCCGGTCTCTTTTGCCAATAATGACATTGCATTCAAAGACAAGACCGGAATAGATCATTCCAGATTTAGCTATGGGTTGAAAAAATCCTTGTTTAATTTCATGCACGGGATTGGTTTCGATTTTCCTTTGCAGGATTGGTTTGACTTCAATATCCCTAGGCCAACCATTGGTCCTGAATACATAGCGGCATGTCTTGAAAAAGTGGATAGTAGCCCAACAAAGGATGGTGCAAAAATGGTATGGTTAGGCAATAAGCCAATCGTTTCAGAAAAACTCATCCGTAAAAAAAAGAAATCCTACACCAGAGTTTTGCTTACTTTTCACACGACTTCAGCCGTTATAGACTTTACACTAGAGCAAATAGTTGCTGATTGGCTACTTGGGATTCTCAATAAAATGGAAAAATCGGCTATTCCAATTACCTATGGACACTTTAGTAATAGCTTTGAAGAGGATTGTAAGCATTTTGATCAGTTCTTTACGCCCACAATGAAAGATGAACTTAGAGCCTGTGGATTATTAATTCTCTGATAGGGATTAAGAAAAGGATGCCTAATGTTTCTAAATTATCCGATGATAAGTGGGTTGAAAGGTTGAATTGAACACACACTCTCGCAATTAAGTAAAATGCGACAAACGACAATTTTTGGTTAAACTGCATTATTCAATGGAATGGTTATTGCCAATTTATAGTATTAGTTAGGACATTAAAAAGAAAGTTTCTAAGCTTTTCCTGCATTAAAAAAATTGTATATTTAGCCTTTATTGTTTCCCAAAATCAACCAAAATCCACGAAAATTTATGAAGCGCAGAGCTTTCATCAGGAAAAATGGAACATTAACACTTTTGGCTCCATTTGCCTCCTTGTCTTTAAATCCATTAAAATACCCTTCTCAAAATCCTAAAATCGGTAAGCCTGATTGGTTACTTCAGATGATCTCAAACAATGATGAGGGAGTCCGAAGTATCTTGGAAAGATATGTTGATGACCAAAGCTCGCCTTACTATGGCACAGTACTAGATGGCTATGAAATGGCCACTGCTCATTCTATCACATCCTTTCTCAGAGCTGGGATTTGTGCGTTAGTTAGCCCAGAATCAGCCTTTTACAATGATCAAGCATTGAGAAAAAAATTGGCTTTATCCTGTGATTACTTTTTAACATTACAGCATGAGGATGGAACAATTGACTTGGTGTCTACTAATTTTCATTCCACGCCTGATACAGGATTTATAGTAAAGTGGCTAGCGCCGGTTTGGCGGCTTCTAGACAAGTCTGAAGTTTCAGAAAAACAAAGTGTATCGATACCACTTAAGCAATTTCTAATAAATGCTGGAGAGGCCTTAAAAGTTGGTGGCATCCATACGCCCAATCACCGTTGGGTGGTTTGCTCGGGGCTTACAGAATTGTATAAAATTAACCCAGATCCAGGGTATCGTTTAAGGGCAGAAGAATGGCTTGCTGAGCAAATAGACTTGGACGAAGATGGGCAATTCGAGGAGAAAAGCAGCTATATTTATTCCTCTTTAAGCGACAGGGTATTGATAAGCATTTCCAGAGGGTTTGATAAACCGGAACTTCTAGACTATGTGTACAAAAACCTGAAAATGAATCTGTATTACCTTCACCCTAATGGAGAGATTGTGACAGAAGCGTCGGGAAGACAGGATAATTCCATCGTTGGCACTTTGGAAAAGTATTATTATCCTTTTCGTTACATGGCCTTAAAGACAGGTGACGGTCAGTTTGCAGCTGCCTGTCGGTTAATAGAGAATACTTCCTTTAAAAAGGCCACAGGTTTTCTATACTATTTCTTGGAAGACCCCTCTCTTTGGAAGGAATTGCCACCAGCAAAAGCATTGCCGATAAATTACGCCAAGGAATTCCGTAACTCCAATTTAATAAGGGTGAGGAGGGATGATTATGATGCCTCTATCCTTTCTGGAAGTACTGTTTTTTTTACTTTTCATAAAAAAGAGCTAGTGCTTCAGGGCTTGAGGTTTGCAAGTGCCTTCTTTGGGAAGGGGCAGTTCTCCGCCGACTCATATAAAGTGGAGAATGGTAAATATATTCTTTCTAGTCAATTGACAGGTCCTTACTACCAACCATTTCCAAAAGAAAAGATACCTGGAGATGGGGTTTGGTCAAAAATGCCTAGAAAGGAACGTGAACAATCTGAAATCCAGCAATTGAGTAGTACGGTCACCATCCAAGAGGAAGGGGATGGGTTTTTAATTGACATTGCAATTACTGGGACGAATAATGTGCCAGTTGCACTAGAATTAATATTTAGGCAAGGAGGGACATTTTCAGGAACGGTTCCACACGAAGGGATGAAGGATACTGTGTTCTTGAAAGAGGGAATGGGCAAATATACTGGGAATGGTTCTTCTATTAATTTTGGACCTGGTTTATACAAGCACAAGTGGGTAGCCATTAGAGGAGCATTGCCTAAAATGGAATCTCCTACTGCGTTTCTTACAGGGTTCACACCTTTTCACCATAGCATAAGGATCTCTTAATAATTCAAAAATGGTTGTACTAAATTATTTGTCAAAAAACAGATTTCAATTGTTCCTCGGTTTGGTATTGTCCATTGCTTTTTTGGATAGCGAAAGCGTGAAAGCCAGTGAACCAGGGGAACTGATACCATCTACTCCTAATTTTGTTTTTCTTATTTCTGAGGACAACTCAAAGCACTTTATGAAGCTTTTTGATCCCAATGGCGTAGAAACACCAAATATTGAGAAAATGCTCCTTTCCGGCCTACTTTATCCCAATGCCTTTTCCAATGCACCGGTATGTTCAGTGGCCAGAAGTACGCTTATCACAGGAGCACTGGCTACCAGAACAGGTATGCACCTGCACCGGAAAATCAAAATTGCTCCCATGCCTGAAGGATTGGAGATGTTTCCTGCCTACCTTAGGAAGGCGGGTTATTATACGACAAATAATGCGAAGAAGGATTACAATGCTGCAGAGAATGAGGATGTTTGGGACAACTCTTCATTAAAGGCCGCCTGGCAAAATAGGCCAGACAAAAATCAACCCTTTTTCCATCAGGAAACTTTCCATGAAACCCATGAAAGCAGGTTGCACTTTACAAACGATGTGATGATGAATCACAAGGTCAAGGATGATCCCGCACAAGTATTTTTATTTCCCCAATTTCCAGATACTCCTTTATTTAGGTATACTGTCGCTTATCACAGAGACAAAATAAGGGAGATAGATGAATGGGTTGGAAAGAAGATGGAAGAATTAGCCGAAGCAGGGCAACTTGAAAACACTTTTGTCTTCTATTTTGGAGATCATGGTGGGGTATTGCCGGGTAGTAAAGGCTATTTGAACGAGACAGGTCTTAATGTTCCTTTAGTTGTCAGAATTCCAGAAAACTTCAAAGATCTTGTGCCCTACGCCATACAAGAAAAACCACAGGCATTTGTAAGTTTTATTGATTTCGCACCAACAGTTTTGCATCTCGCAGGATTGGAAGTGCCTAAACAAATGGATGGTCATCCATTCTTGGGCTTAGGGTTGAAGAAAGCAGCGCTTGAAAAAAGGGATGAAACTTATGGACATGCGGATCGATTCGATGAAAAATATGAAATGGTAAGATCCGTCAGGAAAGGTAAATGGAAATACATCCGTAGCTACCAACCCTATTATCCGGATGGCTTGCAAAACAATTACCGTTATAAGATGCTGGCTTTTGCATCATGGCGAACGCTTTATAATGAAGGGAAATTGAATCCACAAGAAGCGGCTTTCTTTAAAGGGAAATCCGTAGAAAGGCTTTATAATTTGGAGGAAGATCCCTTTGAAATAAATAACTTGGCAGCAGATCAAAAGATGATTTTAAAAGACCTGCGGCAACGACTCAATAAGTGGATGCTTGAAAAGAATGACTTGGGATTTCTTCCTGAAAACATTTTGGTCAATAACGCCATGGAAAATCCGGTTGAATATGGAGAAAAGCACCACGATAAAATAAAGGAATTAATAGCTATTTCTGACTGGGCCACAAGTGACTGGGATGAAGTCAATGATAAAGTTATTGAAAGCATCAATAGTGGAGACGAGTTGGAACGGTATTGGGCCTATACTGTCGCTTGTACCTTTGGTAAAAAAATGGGCGTAGATTATGCTCGGTTACCAGACTTGAAAAATGAAACGTCATCTATCGTACAATTAAAGGCCATTGAACTTTCTGGGAGGATCGGGATCAGAAACCCTATGCCAGCACTGATCCAATGGCTCAATGAATCCAATGACCCTGTAGCGAGTTTGATAGGCTTAAATACATTGGTTTACTTTAGAGACCATAGTCCGTATGGCGAAGGATTTTCTTCAGATTCCTTGGAGCTAAAAGTAGTAAATAATGAAGTCAACCGTAGATTAGCCTACCTAGACGGGACATGGTGAGTATATCCAAAATGGATTATTCGTGCGTTCATCAAAAAATAGGTGGAACTATAGGTGTTTGCACGTATCTTCTTTAAATTGTAAGTTGGTTTAATTTAATTACCTAAAAATGATCAATCGAATAAAATTTTTGTCTCTAATTGGCCTTTTGGCCTTTACGCTATTTTCTTGTTCTTCTTCCAATAATAAAGATGAAGTTGAAGATGGAGAAATAGAAAATTGCCATGGTGATATTCCAGACAGGTTTAACCCATCTGCTAATGCCGCCTCAGGAGCTATCGAAGAGCGAGACGCACCAATTTCACATGATGGGATGGTTTGGATTGAAGGTGGTGAATTTACCAGAGGATCGACAGACGATCGAGGTAGAGCAGACGAGCTACCGGCTCATAAAGCCAAGGTAGATGGTTTTTGGATAGATGAAACAGAAGTGACCAATGCACAATTTGCAGCGTTTGTAGCAGCTACAGGATATGTAACCATAGCAGAGAAAAAGCCAGATTGGGAAGAAATAAAAAAACAATTGCCTCCCGGAACACCCAAACCACCAGACGACGTACTAGTAGCTGCCTCACTTACCTTTCATTCTCCTAACCAACCTATTCCTCTTAACAATGCTGCCCAGTGGTGGGAATGGACACCAGGAGCAAGTTGGAGAATGCCCCAAGGACCAGGCAGTAGCATAGAAGGAAAAGAAAATTTCCCCGTAGTACAAGTGGCTTGGGATGATGCCAAGGCCTATGCAAAATGGGCAGGGAAAAGATTACCCACAGAAGCCGAATGGGAATATGCAGCCAGAGGAGGACTTGAAGAAAAATCTTTCCCTTGGGGAGATGACCCTGTAGAAAAAAGTGGATTTATGGCAAATATTTGGCAGGGAGATTTTCCAGTGACAGATAAAGGGGTGGATGGATTTACAGGTTTGGCTCCAGCTAAATCCTTTGATCCAAACCCTTATGGCCTGTATGACATGGCAGGAAATGTTTGGGAATGGACCAATGACTGGTACCGTGAAGATTATTACAGCAAGATAACGGATGAGGTTTCCGTAAATCCTCAAGGCCCAAAAGACAGTTATGATCCTCAAGAACCTACAGTTCCGAAAAGAGTAGTAAAAGGTGGGTCTTTCTTATGCAATGTGTCCTATTGTGAAGGGTATAGGGTAAGTGGTAAAATGAAATCTTCTGCCGATACGGGATTGGAGCATACGGGGTTTCGTTGCGTTTCCTCCAATTGATATAACTTAAGTTTTATGTCTGTAAAATACAGTGTTTGGGGAGGATTGTTAGTGTGCTTGTTTGCTTGTCTGGTTTCCTGTAAGCAAAAGGAGGAGGTGCCAGCAGTTCCCAATATTTTATTTGTAATTGCAGATGATTTGTCTTTCCCACATACAGGTGCCTATGGAACAGACTGGATCAAGACCCCAGGATTCGATAGGGTGGCAAAGGAGGGGCTTTTATTTACCAGAGCCTATACTCCAAATGCTAAATGTTCGCCTTCTAGATCCATCATCATCACAGGAAGGAATTCCTGGCAACTGGAAGAGGCCGCCAATCATGTGCCATTTTTTCCTGAGAAATTCCTGTCACATGTAGAAGTTTTAGGAGACAATGGTTATTTCACGGGGTTTACAGGCAAGGGATGGGCTCCAGGGGATGCAGGGAAAAGAGAACTGACAGGAAAGCGATTCAGTGATTTGAAAATGGAAGCTCCAACGCCTTTTATTAGTCCAATAAATTACGCAGCCAATTTTGAAGTGTTTCTGGACCAGAAGCCAGAAGATGAGCCTTTCTATTTTTGGTATGGCTCTTTTGAACCACATCGTGCTTATACTTACGGGTCTGGAGTAGCGCTAGGAGGGAAAACCACAGATATGATTGACAAGGTACCGCCATTTTGGCCGGACAATGATTCTGTTCGAAACGACCTTTTGGATTATGCCTTTGAAACAGAATACTTTGACCAACATTTAGTAAAGATGTTAGCTTCTCTTGAAAAAAGAGGGATGCTAGAGAATACCTTAATTGTAGTTACCGCAGACAATGGCATGCCTTTCCCAAGAGTCAAGGGGCAAGGATATGAATATTCAAACCACCTTCCATTGGCCATAAGATGGGGGGAAGGGATAAATAATCCCGGTAGAGTAATTGATGATTTTGTAAGTTTTGTGGACTTTTCACCAACTTTTCTTGAGGTTGGAAAGGTAAGTTTTGATAGTTCAGGAATGGCTCCTTTTGCCGGAAAAAGTCTTCAACCAATTTTTGAAGCAGAAGAAGGAGGGAAAACCGATCCTTCCAGAAATGCAGTGTTGATTGGGAAAGAAAGACACGACATAGGCAGGCCGGATGATCAAGGATATCCTATCCGTGGAATAGTAAATGAAGCGTATACTTATATCCATAATTTTGAAACAGATAGATGGCCCGCCGGCAATCCAGAAACAGGTTACCTCAATACTGATGGAAGCCCTACAAAAACAGTGATCCTCAATCAAAGAAGGGTATCAGGTGAATTAAAGTATTGGAATCTCTCTTTCGGTAAAAGACCCGAAGAGGAGCTATATGACAGGAAAAAAGACCCCTATGGCTTAAATAACTTGGCTTTGCATCCAGAATATCAAAATATCAAGGACGCGTTAAAGGATGAGTTATTCGAACAATTGAAAGCGCAGGAGGATCCCAGAATGTTTGGGAATGGTACGGTTTTCGATAATTACGAATATGCCCAAGAGAGTCAGCGAAACTTTTACAATCGATTTATGAAAGGAGAATCTTTTAAGACAGGCTGGGTCAATGACAGTGATTTTGAAGTAGACTTTAACGAGAAATGATAAAGACAGGTAGCATGTTGTTTTTGATGTTAACTTTCCTTGCCGCTAATACTTTGACATGGGCTCAGGATAATCGACCAAATATTGTCATGATTATTGCGGATGACATTGGCTATGAAGATTTGGGTAGTTATGGCAATGTGATTGCTTCCACGCCTGTTACAGACAGGATCGCTTCGCAGGGAATTAAGTTCACTAATTTTTATTTGACGACAAGTTCCTGTAGTCCAAGCAGGAGCAGTATTATTTCGGGCAGATATCCCCACAATACTGGGGCTGCTGAATTACATACATCCATGCCGGAGAATATACTCACCTTTCCTGAGTTACTGAAAGAGGCAGGTTATTTTACCGGGCAGTCAGGGAAGTGGCATATGGGTGCAGTTCCCCGCAAGGGTTTTGACCTGATTTATGATAAAAAACCTGAAATAGGCCATGGAGGGGAAGATTACTGGGTGCCTCTTTTGAAGGAAAGACCTATGGATAAGCCGTTTTTTCTTTGGTTGGCCGCCTTGGATGCCCACCGGCCTTGGGCAGAAAATGATTTCTCTGGAGCCCATGACCCGGATAATGTTGAGGTGCCTCCTTATCTTGCAAATGCGCCGGCTACTAGAAAAGACCTGGCAAACTATTACGATGAAATGACGAGGTTTGATCATTTCATAGGTAAGATAGAAGAGGAATTGGAACGGCAGGGTCAATTGGATAACACCATTATTTTTATTTTATCAGACAATGGTCGGCCATTTCCCAGAAGTAAAACCAGGCTCATTGACTCAGGTATCAAATCTCCATTGTTAGTAAAATGGCCAAAGTCTTTGAAGGGTGGTTTAGTAGCTGATGCCATGGTAAGCAGTATAGATCTTGCCCCAACCTTTTTGCAACTTGCAGGGATAAAAGCTCCTGATAACTTTCAGGGAAAGAGTTTTTTATCTGTTCTAAAAAATCCTGATTTACCCTTTAGAAATTATGTTTTTGCTGAGCACAATTGGCATGATCATGAAGCCCATGAGCGAATGGTAAGAACGAAAGATTATTTGTACATAAAAAACAACCGTTCCCAATTTTCCAACCCAGGACCTGCAGATTCCAATTCCAGCGATTCCTATGCAGATCTCAGGAGTGTAAGGGACCAAGGTAAACTTAACCCCGCACAAGCAGATATTTTTGTCTCACCTCGCCCCTTTGAGGAGTTCTACTTAGTAGCTGACGACAAATACCAGCTATTGAACAGAGCAACCCTGACCGATGATAACAATGAGTTGGTTCAGCTGAGGTTTGCTTTAGAAAAGTGGTCAATTGAAACCGATGATTCTGTTCCTATTAACTTAACACAAGATTGGTACAATAAAGAAGACGGTAAACCGCTTAAAGTTCAAAGGACCAGAGGTGAAATGCTTGGCGGTACAAAAGCACTTATAACTACTGAAAAAGGTCCATTTTAGTTATATACAGTATGATAAATAATTACACATACCTCTTATCATCTCTCCTTCAGGAGAAACAGGAATGAGGCAAATTAAAACAACTATGTGTAATTATTTAATAGAATTAATATAATAAAAAAAAATGTATTTCAAAACCTGTAATTTAAGCTTAAAAAAAGGTTTATTGCCCTTGGTCCTCATCGCTCATGTTTGGATTTTTAATGCCTGCCAAGCTCCCAAAAGTGACCCCGCAACCAGAACAATGGACCCTTGGGCGTTTCGCTCTGTGTTGGACAAAAAGCCCCGAATGCTAACGCTGGCCTTTGATAGTGTTAATTTCGCTGCGTATGATCTGAGCATTGGTCAATTGTATAAAGTATGGAAGGGTGGAGTAACCAAGGAAGGTACGGTATTTACAAATAAAAAAAACATACAACCTACTAGTTGGGGAGCCTCCTTTTATGAAGATGGAAAGCTATACAATCGGTGGTCAGTAAGTCGAAATGGGAAACCAGTGCACGTCGATTTGAAATATGAAGGTTATTTGCTTCTAAACAATCACATTACCTTACAGTATAAGCTGATTTTACCGGATGGAGAAGCTATTTCTATTGAAGAAAACCCTGAATTCACAATCAATGAAAATGGTAAAACTGGATTTGAAAGGAATTTCACTGTAAATAGTCCCTCAGCAGACTTAGAGGTGACTTTACAACAGGCATCGGATTCTCAAGAATTCATAACAGTGGCTGACCAATCCAAAATTTCGGATTTCTTTGAGCCTATCCCTAAGCAGAAAAAACCTGCTATTAGTGCAGGATATGATCACTTGGGAATTTTGTGGATGGAAAACAGTGATTGCTATACCTGCCACGAAGAGAAAAATGCAATGGTAGGTCCTTCATTTGAGCAGATCGCTATTAAGTATGAGAAGAATCAAGCCAATATGGCTTATCTTACAAAGAAAATAATTAGTGGAGGCGCGGGAGTCTGGGGAACGACCCCCATGAACCCACACCCTGATTTGAAGGATAATGAAATTAAAACCATACTGGATTATGTTTTTACTTTTAGACCTAAAGATGCTGATGTAAGCTCGAAAAAGCCAACAGTAAAGGCAAAAAAGGTTAATCTATCCAAAGAGGAGCCTGTTTCGTTAAAGCCTGGTTTTGGCGCACCCTTGGAAGGTGTCCACCCAAGTTATGACCTGACTGTTTTACACAATGAGGAGTTCCAACCCAGAGTTGGAGGGTTGGCATTTTTGCCAGACGGTAGGCTTTTAGTAAGTACCTGGGACGCTATTGGTGGAATTTATGCTTTAGAAGGAGTTGAGCAGGGCGATCCTAAAAAAATCAAAATACAACGCATAGCCTCAGGTTTGGCCGAACCACTTGGAATGGAAGTAGTGGACGGATCTATTTACGTACTTCAAAAACATGAGCTGACCAAATTGACAGACCACGACGGAGATGGGGTAATGGATGAATACAAGGTGGTTTGTGATGGCTGGGGAGCATCGGGTGATTTTCACGAATTTGCCTTTGGCTTGGTTTATAAGGAGGACCACTTTTACATTACCTTATCAATGGCCATGCGGTTATTGTCCACGGACAGACAACTCCCTGACAGAGGCAGAACGCTTAAAATTAGCAAAGACGGAAGTATCGAAAGACTAGATTATGGCCTTAGAACTCCAAATGGAATAGGCATAGGTGTGGATGAGCAAATATTCTTGACAGACAACCAAGGGCAATGGTTGCCTGCCAATAAATTAATTCATGTTCAAAAAGACAATTACAATGGCATGGCTTGGGGCTTGAGTGCAGAACAGGAGCAAAACCCACCAATGGCTAGTCCTCCAGCTATATGGTTACCTGATAAAGAAATAGGGAATTCACCTTCCGAGCCTATTCTAATGAAAGATGGCCCTTATAAAGGACAGATGCTACATGGTGACGTCAGTAATGGTGGAATCAAGCGTGACTTTTTGGAAAAAATCAAAGGGCAGTATCAAGGTGTTGTGTTTAGATTTTCTCAAGGATTTACTGCAGGTGTCAATAGACTCGTATGGGGGCCTGATGGGGCTTTGTACGTAGGCGAAGTAGGCATGGTTGGTGGTTGGAGCTGGAAGGAAAAACAGTTTGGATTAGAGAAAATCAAATACAATGGAAAAAGCACCTTTGAGATGTTAACCATCAAGGCTAAGCCGGATGGTTTTGAAATTGCTTTTACAGAACCACTCAAGAAAGCGGGTTTAAACGCTATTCTAGACAAGCTTGTCATTCAGCAGTATAGGTACAAAGCTACTGCTGCTTATGGTGGGCCAAAATTGGACTTGGAAACTTTGAAACCAGAGCATATTATATTGGCTGATGATGGCATGAAAATAGCCCTTAAGATTCCTGGTTTAAAAGAGAATCATGTCGTATATTTTAATTTGCCTGTTGATCTAAAAAGCAATACAGGAAATTCATTATGGTCTTCTGAGGCCTGGTATACCTTAAATAAAATCCCCAATTAACTATCAACCATGAAGAAGAACGAAAATAACGGATTCAGTAGACGAGAATTTTTGAACCGGTCAAGTGTAGCGCTAGCTGCTGGTGGATTAGGTATTGCCCCTTCCATTAGCTTTGGTAATTCTAAAAAAATAAACAAAGTAATGAAGAAAATAAAAATAACCCATACTGATTCAAACTTCGAAAGAGAACCATTATATCCCTACCGTTTTAAAGGTAGTGCAATCACAGAGGCATGGCAGGCAGTCGCTTTGATGCAGTCGGATAGTGGAATACATAAAATCGGAATCGGTACTCAAGGCACCTTATGGTCAGACAAAGCAGTGTTTCAAAGTCATTCTACTACAGGAGGTAATGCGCTGATGTATGCGATGACAGAAAGGGCTTTGCAAATCATAAAAGGGAATAGTTTTGTAGACCCTATTAGCCTACTTGATGATATTTTACCGGAAGTCTATGCCTATGGCGTTAAAATCACAGGAAATCCGGATTTGAAGACCACCTTTGCGCTTAATTCACTCGTTCCTGTAGACAATGCGATCTGGTTATTGTATGGAGAAGAGAATGGTATGAAAAATTTTGATGAGATGATCCCCGAAGCGTATCGACCTGGGCTGTCTCAAAAACATGACAAAGTAGCAAGCATACCTTCATTTAGTGTTGGAGCCCCTATACAAGATATCAAGGCGGCAGCCGATGAAGGGCATTTTATTATGAAGCTTAAAACGGGTGCCGCAGGAACACAGAAGGAAATGTTGGCCAAGGACATTGAATTTCTTACTGCGGTGCATAAAACTTTGGGCGATAGGGAAACGCCTTATACTAAAAATGGTAAAATACCTTATTATTTTGATGTTAATGAGAGGTATGAGGAAAAAGAAACCTTGGAACGCTTTTTAGACCATGCGAAAAAAATAGGGGCATTTGATCAAATCGCAGTAATTGAAGAGCCTTTTGGTGAAAAAAATAAAGTTTTTGTTGGTGATTTAGGTGTACGAATAGCGGCCGATGAAAGTGCACATACAGTAGAGGATGCACTTGAAAGAATCGAACAAGGTTATTCTGCCATTGCACTTAAAGCTATTGCCAAAACAATGAGCATGACCATGAAAATAGCCCAAGCGGCCTATGAGAAAAATGTTCCTTGCTTCTGTGCTGATTTGACTGTAAATCCAATTTTGGTAGATTGGAATAAAAATGTAGCTGCAAGATTACACTCGTTTCCAGACATGCCCCTTGGATTACAAGAGACCAATGGGCATCAATATTACAAAAATTGGGATAAAATGGTTAGCTATCACCCAATGGCAAACGAAGAATGGGTTAAAACGAAAAATGGCGTATACCCGACTGGGAAATCATTTTATGAAAAGAGTGGTGGAATCCTGGCGACTATTCCACATTACGAACAAATGTTCGACCACTAAGGGAAGTTTGGTGATTTAGTTAGTTTAAAAGACTAATAATTATTCGATTATAAGGATAGAAATTATGAATAGAAGTACCAAGACGGTTATGTTTTGGTGCTTTTATTCTTTGTTGGAAAAATAGTTCTATATTCCATAGACTATCCTCCTTCTACTTAAAAAATCACAATTGATTTTGGCTTTTACGTTACCTGAATCTTTCGGAAGTTTTATTTTTTCAAAATTCAAATTTATAATACAACAAATATTTTTTATCACGAAAAGCGGAATAGGTATGATTTTAAGAAAAAAAGAGTGCTTTATTTTTTTAATTCATTATTCTTGATTTACATTTGAAAAAATGTATTTTAAATATATAAAACTGTATATTAAATAATTGTTCTGATTTAAGTCTTTTAAGGGCTTGGTAGTAAGGGCTAACTTTGGATATAAAGTTTAATCTGTTCAGGTAAATAATTAGAAGGTGGATATAATTTTGGTAGACGATGACCCAATCGTGATTTTATTACAAAAGAAATTGATGGAGAAAGCAGGGATTTCTCATCAGATAATTTCATTTAGTAATGGAGAGGAGGTATTGGGTTTTCTTGAAAAAAAAGAAAGTGGAAATAAATATCTGATGTTCCTGGATATTAATATGCCTGGATTATCAGGTTGGGAAGTTTTAGATGAATTTGAGAGCAAAGATATTCCGTTTGACCTTAGGGTAATTATCATTACATCATCGATCGAAGATGTTGATCGTTTTAAAGCAAAATCTTACAAAAGAGTAGAGGACTTCTGGGTAAAACCTTTCAGTTTACAGGATTTTATTAGTTTAAAATCTAAATTTGATTTATGATTTAACCAGAATATTTGCTTTTAGAAATAAGAAAAATAATTTCGGTGTAGCCATTATAATTTGGTTTTGACACAAATGTAAAGTGATGGTTTTTAGCTAAACCTTCACTTTTTTTGATTAAACCCGGATTTAACGGCATTCAAAAATCAAATGTTGGCTGCGTAAAAGAGCTTTATTCACTAAACCTTATCCATCACTTGAAATAAAATTTGACAGCCTTGCTTTTTTGGTTCGTCTTTGTATTTTGGCCTGCCCTGAACACCACAGTGAATCAGTGCCTATCCCGAGCAGCGTAGCAAATTGGGGAATAAAATGAACAGAGGAATTAAGCTAAAACTGGCCCTGTGTCCATAAAAAATCTGGTTAGAGGGCTGATTCTTACTATTTAAAATGTGTAACTTATGATTTAGATGGAATTATGCGATAGAATTCGTAGTAGCCTGTCTCGATCTTTTTTGGGAAGTGCTTTCAATAAACAATAGATTCTCTATTGCATATTTCTAGATTCAGTAATGATTCAAAAAATAATTTTAAGATCATGTTAAAGTTTACCAATAATTTGTTGTTATTTTTTGCCTTGCTTCTTGTGACAGGATGTAGTATATCTGATAAAAATGCTACAAGTGATGAAAAGATGGAAATAAATTTTATTTTATCTAATGATGACCTCCCTGATTACGAAGAGAGGATTGATCACAAAGGACTAATCGAGGCGATTGGTGATCGGAATGGGGAATCATTGAAAACAGGGGCACATTTATATGAAAATATTTGCATGAACTGTCACGGGACACCCGAACAAGAAGGATCAATACCTACAGCATTTAAATTTTGGGAGGGCGAGTTCAAGGTTGGAAGTGATCCATTTTCAATTTATCAAACTTTAAGTAGAGGGTATGGAGCAATGCCTCCCCTACCACAACTGTCGCCTATAGAAAAATATGATCTTATACATTATATTTCGGAGAAGCTTGTAAAAATGAGTAACCCGGAACAATATTTTGAGGTCACTAAAGCATATTTGTCCAAATTACCTAAAGGAACAACCCGTGGCCCAGCTCCCAAAGATTATAAACCCTGGACAGAGATGGATTATGGTAATTTTCTAATCAATACATATGAAGTTGTTCCTAAAAATGCTCCCCCAAGAGTACGATCCACGGGTCCGATTCAGCCCTTACCTGATGAAAATCTTGTTGATGCTAATTTTGCTTACAAAGGTATAGCTGTAAGGCTTGATCAGGGAGAAGGAGGGATAGCCAATGGCAAGGCATGGATGATTTTTGACCATGACCTTATGCGGGTAGCAGGTGCATGGACCGGCGAAGGTTTTATTGATTGGGAAGGTATACTATTTAATGGAAAGCATAATATTTCACCTCGGACAATAGGTGATCTTCATTTTGAAAATCCTGTAAGCCCAGGTTGGGCAAATCCTGAGACAGGTTCGTTTGATGATCCAAGATTTATGGCCAGGGATAAAAGAAGGTTTGGCCCCTTGCCAAAACATTGGGCAAGATTTGAAGGGGTGTATACTTTTGATGATCAGGTAGTCATTTCTTATAAAATAGGAGATGCAAATATATTGGAATCTTTTGGTTTAGAGATGGTGGATCAATTGTCTGTTTTTACAAGAACTTTCAATGTAACAGCTTCTTCACAAGTAATGAAAATAAGGGCAGCGCCAATAGGTACCGCAGTAGCTTTAAAAGGAGAAGGGGCTAGGCTCGTAGAAGAAAATGGTTTTGTGCTCGTGGAGATTACCCCTGATATATCAGCAAAGTTTAAATTGTACTTGGCTAAAGATGGTTTGAGTAAATTGCAGGAATATGCAGCTACATCACAAGCAACGTTTTCCCTTGATAAATTTACTAAAGGTGGACCTTCAAGATATCCACAAATATTGACGTCGGCTGTAGTAAATGGTGATCAGGAAGGAGCTTTTCAGGTAGATGTTTTAAATCCTCCGTTTAATAATCTATGGAAGAATCAGTTGAGATTAAGTGGATTGGATTTCTTTAAGGATGCCAATACCGGTGTGGTATGTTCTTCAGATGGAGATGTTTGGCTGGTTAAAGGATTTACTACAAATAGCAATAGGCTCACCTGGCAGCGAATTGCTTCCGGATTATTTCAACCTTTGGGAATCAAGGTGGTCGATGAGGAAGTATTTGTCACCTGTAGAGATCAATTGGTGAAATTGCACGACCTAAATGGAGATATGGAAACTGATTTTTATGAAAGTTTCAATAGTGACCATCAGGTAACAGATCACTTTCATGAGTTTGCAATGGGTTTGCAGACAGATGCGCAAGGCAATTTTTATTATGCTAAAAGTGCCCGACATGCCAGAGAGGCGCTAGTACCCCAGCATGGTACCTTGCTTAAGGTAAGTGCAGATGGAGCGCAAACTGAAATAGTTGCTACTGGCTTTCGGGCGGCTAATGGAGTTTGCATCAATCCTGATGGGAGCTTTATTGTAACTGATCAAGAAGGACACTGGAACCCTATGAATCGGATAAATTGGGTAAAAAAAGGTAGTTTTAATGGCAATATGTTTGGTTATGATCCACCATCAGATAGCTCAAACACGGGTATGGAATTACCTATGGTCTGGGTAGATAGGGAATGGGATCGATCACCTTCGGAATTGCTATGGGTAGACAGCAAAAAATGGGGCGCTTTAAATGGTAAATTATTGAATTTTTCCTATGGATATGGCAAAGTGTTTTTAGTACCCTTTGAAACTGTTGAAGGTCAGGTCCAGGGAGGAATTGTAGCGTTGCCTATCCCTAGATTTTCTACAGGGATCATGCGCGGTCGGTTCAATCCTGAAGATGGACAATTGTATGTTTGTGGATTATCAGCCTGGGGTACCACACAGTCTCAGTTGGGAGGGCTTTACCGTATTAGAAAAATGAATGCACCATTAATGGTCCCCGTGGGGATAAATGCACATAAAAAAGGGATTACCCTTCATTTTACACAAAAAATTGACCGCAAAACGGCCGAAGATACGGGGAATTATATAGTAAAGACCTGGGACCTATTGCGTTCAAGAAATTATGGGTCCAAACATTACAATAGTCAAATCCTCAAAGTATCCAAAGCAAGCATAGGGCAGGACAAAAACTCCTTGGAATTGGTTATCCCGGAAATAAAACCAACTTGGGGAATGGAAGTACAATATACTATCGAGAATGAAGAAGGCCAGGAGATGAAAGGTGCCATTCAAAATACGATCCATAAACTTGGTAGTTCAACCCTGAATTGATTGGCCAATGGCTAATTTGGGTTCTCTCGTTATTTGGTTCACGAATGATAATTCATGTTGCAGCAGAATATTTCTAATCTGAGAAATACCATCTATTTTGCAAATGATATGTTAAAAGGTACGGCTGATCAGCCAATTTTATTTTCATTCCTTCCATTTAATGTATATTTTAGGGACGTCAAAAAACGAACCCTTATGAAGCTTTTCTTTAATTATTTAATAATTAGTTTTTTAATACTTTTTTGTTCCTCTGCGAATACTTTACTAGCACAGGAAAATTACCCTACCGTTGATGGATACAAAGGCATTTGGTTTACCCTAGGTCAAAAATCTGAATTTGGTGATAAATATTCCGGAGGCCTTGGTACCTATACCGCAAAGCATATCCCCTTAGCCATCTATTCTCCTGAAGTAAACCGCACTTTTTTTGTTTATGGTGGCACAAGGAGTGAGGATGAAAGATACCTTCTCTGTATGATAGGTGTGTTTGATCACAATACCGGCATGGTATCCAAGCCGGTAATAGTCTATGATAAATTGGGAGTAGATGATCCCCATGACAATCCAAGCCTTGCAATTGATGAGGAAGGCTATGTATGGGTGTTTGTAAGTGGAAGAGGAAGGACAAGGATGGGCTTCAAGTATAAAAGTACTTTTCCATACAGTATCTCTTCTTTTGAGCAGATTTCCGAAGAGGAGATGACTTACCCTCAGCCAAAATACATTGCTGGGAAGGGATTTCTAAACCTTTTTACAAAATATACAGGAGTACGTCAGTTGTATTTTGAAACAAGTAGCGATGGCATTGATTGGTCTCCGGATAAACAAATAGTTGGTATCAAAAGGTCAGAAGATAAAAATAGTGGCCATTACCAAATCAGCAGCCAGCATGAAAATAAAATTGTTTTTTTCTGTAACTGGCATCCAAATGGCAATGTGGACCTGAGAACCAATCTATATTACTATCAGACAGAAGATTTTGGCCAAAGCTGGACGGATATCAATGGCAATAGGATATCCTTACCCGTAACGGATCCATCTACTTCGGGATTGGTCAAAGAGTATTTTAGCCAAAAACGCAATGTATATCTTAAAGATGTGAATTTTGATGCGCAAGGAAACCCTATTGCTCTGTATGTAGAAGGTATAGGGCACCAACCTGGCCCTGATAACGGCCCTAGAAACTGGCATGTGGTTCATTGGGATGGTAGCCAATGGCAAGATCATATAATAACTCAGTCTGACCAAAATTATGACATGGGAAGTTTGTGGGTAGATGGTGATGATTGGATGGTAATAGGTCCTACGAATAACACACCACAGGAATATGGTGCTGGTGGCGAGGTGGAAATGTGGAAGAGTACAGATGCCGGTAAAACCTGGGACAGATCAAAAAAACTAACCAAAGGAAGTAAGCGAAACCACAATTACATAAGAAGAGTGTCGAATGGAACAGATCCTTTTCTATATTTTTGGGCAGATGGAGATCCAAATGATTTCAGCAAAAGCCAACTTTATTTTGGGGACAGTGAGGGAAAAGTATGGCAGCTTCCTTATGAAATGACTGCAGAACAAGAAAAGCCTCAAAGACTCAGAACCAATATCTTTAGCAGGTGGTTTTAATCCAAATTTAAGCCGCTAAAAAAATTAATCATATCCGGAAAATTAACACAAATTGTTAGTTTTCAGGATTTTTTTATGTCTAGAATTCAAGACTGGGGATAAGTAAAGCAGGTTTTGGTAGATTGAGGTCACTGCATGTTTCGGATTTTTGGCTGAATCAAGGGCTTTTACGGCATCATTCCACATAAACAAAGGGTATTTAACCCAAGTAGCTAAATTGGACATTTAAAACTATTAAAAAACCACTAGATTTGTGGTACAGATATAATTGAAATATAAGTAAAGGTGTATTTAATAGATAGTTAGTCAGGATTATATAAAATTTGAAAATGGATGTCAACGAGCTATTTGAGGAACTTGAATCTATAGATTATTCATCAAATCTATCATATGAGCGTGCATTTAGACTTTTCAATCAAATAAGTGTATACCCCATTTTTTCTATTACCTTAAAAAAAGGAAGTAGAGTTTACAGAACCCGTACTAATATTGGACATAAACAATTCAATAACACATCTGAACTATCCTATCCGCCAGAGGAATTTGTAAATGGTTTTTCAAGGACTAACAGACCCAGGCAGTCATTTCTTTATACATCTAATTTTGAATGGACTACATATATGGAACTTCATTCTGAATGGACAAGCTTGGATGTTATTCCAGGAGACGTGATATCTGCTACAACGATTAAATATATTACCAAAGAAGATATTCTAGTTTCGATAATTCCTGATTTTAGAAATATGGGAATGAAAGGATTTTTAAAAAAGGTCAAAGTATCAGATATTGAAGCAGTTTTTCTTAAGAGAATGAATTCTTTGCTGGAAAAGAACAAACTAGACCCTCACATTTATATTAAAACAAGCGCTTTTTTTAATGCAATTCGTATAAATCCAGCAATTCAAGATTTAAGAACTGAAGGGTTAATTTATACGAGTGTCCCCAACAAAGACAGAGTCGATAATGGATGGAATTTAGTATTGAGCACTGCTTGCGCAGATAGGGTTTGCTCAGTAGAAGAGGTATTTAAGAGAGATCTTTTTGTACTCTCGAAATCAAGTAATGAAATTAATTTGGCTACGAATGCAGAAAGGGTTAACCCATCTTCAATTGATATTATTAGTGGGGATATTACTTGGAATTAACATTTTAATACCATAGCCTTTGAAGTAAGAAGGTTTTGGCTTATTCTTATTTGAAGAAGTCTTTGGGTTTTGAATTGCTAATGCCAGAGTCGTTTTAAATTCTCTTATACCTTCAGCTAAAAAATGAGACCATTTAAAAATAAGGTCTTTTCACTTTTCATGGTTTTAGCCGGGGCGAATCACTCTTAGAGCTAACTTCAATAGGAATGGGCTTCAGCCCATTTATAATTAGATCAATAAAAAATGTGGCTTTAGCCAAAATTATTGAAAAAAAAGGGTGGTTTGGGAATTAAGGTTAGCCTATATCAACGGCTTTCTTATTTCAGTAGAATTAGGTTTCGGAGACTTCGGCTACGCTCAGCCACCCATATGGCCCCGTCTAGGCCGTAGTTTGCAACTACGCCTTTCTATTCTATGGAATTTTTAATTCCCCCTAGCCTTGCGCCGCAACGGAGGGAGTCGCTGGAAATGAAATTTGGGTTGATTCCAAATTAAGCATGGTTTTTGCCTATTTTGATTTTTTAATTCCTACGCCGTAAAAGTGGTTATTTTCGTCTATCGCATAATGGTCTGCAAAAGAGAGTAGAAATGTATAATTCATTGAGAAGACATGTCTGGCCAATTGTAACGTTAATTTTGATCTCAAACTCCCTTTGTTTAGGTCAAAGAATATCAGGTGCTGCTACCCTAAAGATTGATGATGGCTGGAATGAACGAATTTATGCTATCAATCAACTTGAGTTTTTTGAAGACAGTACAAATCGACTGAATTTTAATGATATAAGTGAGGAAAGGTTTCAACAGTTTATTAAAATCAGGCCTGATTTTAATAAAAATCATTTCAATACTGACAATACCTATTGGGTAAAACTCTCGATCGATAACAGTCCAGAAAGCAAAAAACAATGGCTACTCGAATTTTATGACCAAAGCATCGATCATATTATTGCTTATGTTCCTAATGCCAAAGGCGGGTATACAGTAAAGGAAATGGGGGACAGTAATCCTTTTTCACAACGACTTTTCAATCATAAAAATTTCCAGTTGCTATTGGAAAACAATGAAGCTGGAATCTCGAATTTTTATTTTAAAATTAACTCATCACAAAAGGCCGATATCCGAATTGCGGTTAAATCCCTTAACCGTTTTGTTCATTATGCGTTAAGCGAATATTTTCTTTACGGCCTATTTTATGGTATGATTTTGATCATTGCCTTTTATAATCTTTTGATCTTTCTGGCAGTTAAAGAAATGAAATACGTTTACTATATTCTATACCTTCTAAGTGTAGGGCTTTATGCAATGAGTTTGGATGGAATAGGTTTTCAGTATTTTTGGCCAAATTTCCCAAAATGGAATGCAGTTGTGAATGGTATTTTTAGTTTTTCAATAGTGTTATGGGCTGTTTTGTTTACAGTGAGATTTCTAAATACCAAAAGAAAGGCATTGGCCTTTCACTATTCCTTGTGGCTCTCTTTAAGTATTAAAATTGGCCTTTTCTGTTTAGGTTTATTTGTAGACAATAAATATTTTGAACTTACCTACTTTGATAGCTTACCCTTTTTATTAATTTTATCGACATCAATATTTTTGTTGGTGAAAAAATATCATGCAGCCAGATTTTTTGTTATGGCCTATGGTGTTTTATTTATAGGCGTAAGTATAAAGATATTAGCAAACAACGCCATTATACCTCACAATACTATTATTTATTACAGTCTTCACTTTGCATTCTTGGTTGAAATGGTGCTTTTATCTTTTGCGTTAGGAGACAGGATTAGGTTGATGAAAGAAATCCGGGACAAGGCTTTAAAAAGATCCCTTATACAATACAAGGAGAATATTTCCCTAAAAGAAAAGGTAAACAAGGAACTGGAGTCCAAGGTGAGTGTAAGGACTGCTGAACTTCAAGCAAAGAACGAACTTCTGGAAACTTATAATAGCCAACTTCAGGAAAAAGATGAAGAAATTGAGCGCATCAATGCCTTGTTGGATAAAGACAATTGGAAGTTGAAAAGCTCTATTAAAGCTTCATTTCGTGCTAGATTAACTAAAAAGTCATTAACACTTTCAGAATTTAGAGAGATATTTCCTGAAACTTCAGCATGTTACAGGTATTTGGAAGAATTAAAATGGGGGGATGGTTTTCATTGCCGCCAATGTGAACATACGAAGTATGGTAAAACACTTAAGGTTTTTAGTAGAAGATGTACCAAATGTGGTCACATTAATTCAGTAACCTCCGGTACTGTATTTCACGGCATTAAATTTCCACTAGACAAAGCCTTCTATATTATTTACGCTTCTTATATTACCCATGAAAAATCTACCTTGGATCAACTAGCGACAACATTGGATTTGAGAAGAAATACGATTTGGGCTTTTCGGAAAAAAATCCAAACAAGCATAGCCAACCAATCTGATTTGGATCCGGGATGGGAGGAGATCGTTCTTTTTGAATTGGTAGATTATTAGCCCATACTTCTAGATTTTTTGAAACTGGATTATGCAATAGGATTTCCTGACTTTTCTCAGATTTTTCTTTATGCTATCCATCTGGGATGAATTTTAAAAATATGTCTTTAATTTCCAATTTAAGTGCTTTTTTACTGATATTAATGTGATATTTTTTGATGAAATTTGATGGGTTTTTTACCGTTTTAGTTAAAGTTTCATGCACTTTTTTTATAACCTGCCATCACTTTAATTTAGTTTCATATTAAAATCAAACTGGCTTTGATTGACCTATAAACTATTAAAATTACCTAAACTCAAAAACCTATGGAAATTCCCTTTACAATAGAAAAAGGAAATTTTAAACCCAAAATCTCTTTCTCATTATTTTGGTTAGCATTTTTATTTGGAGGGCTTATGCTTTCCGAAAGCTCGGTCTTACAAGCACAGCAGCTCACGGTTACTGGAACTGTAAAAGATCCGTCTGGTGAATCAATTCCAGGTGTAAATATTCTTGAAAAAAACACTGGAAATGGGACAGTCACAAATATTGATGGCAATTATGAATTGCAGGTCACATCTGCACAATCTGTTTTAGCATTTTCATTTATCGGGTTTGAAACCCAAGAGATTGTCGTTGGGGTCCAAAGCACAATTAATATAAACTTCGCTGAAGATGCTCAGGGACTTGATGAAGTGGTGGTTATCGGCTATGGTACCCAACGAGAACGGGACCTTACCTCTGCAATTACCACAATAAAGTCTGATGACATCATTAAAACCCCCAATTCTCAGGCCATGCAAGCCTTACAAGGAAGGGTCGCGGGTGTTCAAATCGTTAGTAATGGGGCACCTGGTGCCTCGCCTACAGTAAGGGTGCGTGGGATTGGCTCATTCGAAGGGGGAGGAGCTCCACTTTATGTGGTCGACGGGATGTTTTTTGACAACATAGATTTTCTTAGCCCCAATGATATTGAAACCATATCTGTGCTGAAAGATGCCTCGGCTTCCGCTATTTATGGAGTGCGTGCCGCAAATGGCGTGGTGGTAATAGAAACCAAAGGAGGGGATTACAACCAGCAGCCTGAAATAGTATATGATGGATACTATGGCATTCAAAATCCGCAAAATGTATTGAAAATGGCGAATTCCCAACAATTTGTCCAGTACATCAGTGAGACAGGTGCTGTAGCGGATATGGAATTTATTCAAAATGCCATTCAGCGATTTGGAAGAAGTTATGTAGATCCCTCAATACCTGCAGTAAATACAGATTGGTATGGAGAAATGATGGCACCTGCTGCCATACAAAACCATAACCTATCCTTTAATGGAGGGAGTACTAAAACCAGGTATTCTTTAGGAGCAAGTTATTTTGATCAGGAAGGTTTAATGAAAGAAACCCGCAACAGTTATCAACGAATGAATTTCAGAATCAAACTTGATACAGATGTTAAAGAATGGATGACGGTTGGTGGTAATTTGAATTTAAGTACCGCTCAGCAGTTCAACGGAGACAATGGGGCTTGGTTTAGGTCTTACTTTGCAGTACCTATTCTTCCCGTTTATGATGCCACGAACACAGATGCCTCTCCTAATAGGTTGTCCAATGCGCAACAATTAGGGTATAGAAGCAACCAAAATCCATTTTACAACTTGCTCTATGCTGACAATAGAAACAAAGTTGCCAAGTTATTGGGTAATTTTTATTCTGAAATTGAAATCATACCAAATAACCTGACCTTTAAAACCTCTTACAATTTTAGTATGGGGAGCATCAATTCCAGAAATGTGGGATTTGCCTACAGTGATGGTAGAGAAGAAAGGCAATCCTCTTTGCGCAGGAATTCCTTCACAAGTCATGATCAGATTTGGGACAATTTCCTAACCTATCAAAATAATTTTGACTTACATAACCTTACCGTAGTGTTAGGCCAATCCTTCAGAAGTGAATCCAATGAGGTTTTATTTGCAAGGGGAGAAAACCTTAACCCTGATCCAATGAGGGAGGAGGAGCAGTTTTGGTACTTAAATAATTCCACCGATTTTGACCTTAATGGAATAGGAGATGGTGGAAATAAGTTGTTTTATCAATCCTATTTCTCGAGAGTGGCCTACAATTATGACGACCGCTATTTGTTATATGGAACTTTTAGGAGAGACGGTAACAACAAGTTTCAGCAAAAATGGGGAAATTTCGCCACATTAGGTGCAGGATGGGTGCTTACTGAAGAATCCTTTTTTAATGTTCCAGCCATCGATTTTCTGAAACTGAGGGGGTCTTGGGGACAATTAGGTAACGATGGAATTAATTCCTCAGTTGGTGCCCCTGAATTGGTGGAAAACAGGGGAGCTTATGATGGTGTTTTGGTCATAGGGCGAAGATTGGATCCTACTTTTGATTTGATCGATCGTTGGGAAACCACCGTTGAGAGAAATATTGGCTTAAACGCCAGACTATTGGGTGAGCGCTTGTCATTTGATGCGGACTATTTTATTAGAGACACGAGAAACCTGGCTGTTAGCATCATTCCACCTGTAATTCGGGCAAGTGAAAGAAGGAGTGTTGGTGAAATTAGAAATGAAGGCCTTGAATTGTCTCTAAACTGGGAAGACAATATCGCCAAAGATTTTTCCTATTACCTCAGTGGAAATATAGCCACCCTTAAAAATACAGTTTTAGGTTTAGGTGGCCCGGAAAGTTTAGATGCAGGCTCAGCTGAATTCAGACAGCGTTCTATAGTGGGACAGCCTTATCTGGCATTTTACGGCTATGAAACGGATGGCGTATTCCAAACAGAGGAACAAATTAACAATTACGGCTATACTCCACAGTTTATCACGGACAATAACCTTCAAACAGGTGACTTGAAATTTAAGGACCAGAATGGTGATGGGCTAATAAATGATGAAGACAGGGTAGTCCTTGGCTCATTTCTACCAAAGTATTCTTATGGATTCAATGCTGGCTTTAGTTATCGGAATTTTGAGTTTTCAGCTTTGATTCAAGGTCAGGTAGGCAATAGTATTCTCAATCGAAAGAGGGGAGAGATAATTTTTACCAATGATACGAATATTGATGCTGAACTGGCAGATAATCTTTGGAGAGGTGAGGGAACATCTGATAAATATCCTTCAGCCGCTGGGTTGAGAAAAAGTTGGAACCAGAATTTAAGCAATTACTTTGTAGAAGATGGCAGCTATTTTAGGCTTCAAAATGTACGCTTAACCTACGCCATTGTCGATAAGGAAGTGATGGGAGTGAAGTTCCCTCAAACCAGAGTCACACTCACTGCAGACAGGCCATTGACAATCTTCAATTACAACGGGTTTAATCCCGAAGTAGCCAATGGCATAGACCGTCAGGTATATCCCATTCCTGGAATTTATACTATCGGCCTAAACATCAAACTTTAAAATCGAAACAAAGATGAAAAACAATAAATATACTATCGTTTTGTTTTTGGCTTTAATACTTGGGCTGGCTGGACAATCTTGTACAGATTTGCTGGATGAGCCTCTAGAAAATAAATTCATTGCCGAAAATACAGATTATACGCAATTCCAGAATATGGATTTATTGCTTTATGGGGCATACAATGAGCTTTATTCACTTCAGTGGGAAAGTTTCCCCATTATTAGCGTCAGAGGAGATGATGTTAATGCTGGAGGAGACCAGGTGCCACTTACAGAAACTGATAATTTTCAATACAATAGAAATTTCTGGATGTATAATTCTACCTGGCTCAATTTGTACTCTGATCTCCTATTTTGGCATGGTGCCATGGAGGAGATTGAAAAATACAGTGAGGCAGGAGCCAGTGAAGCTGATACCCGTCAATATATCGCTGAGATTAAAGTGCTAAGGGCCTATGAATTAATGCATTTGACCCGATTATGGGGAGCGGTATTGATACCCAATTCATCAGAGCCCAGTCACTTGTTTAATGTAGCTCTTTCAGATTTCGATGAAGTGATGCAACACCTTTCACAACAGATGGATGAGGCTATCCCTGACCTTCCAAGCATTCACCCCAATCAAAGGACAAAAGGGAAAGGTGGTGTCACCAGGTATACTGCATTGGCGGTAAAAGCACTGGCAAATTTGGAGATGAAAAATTACCAAGAAGTGGTAAAAGCCACAGATGAAATTATAAGCAGTGATTTGTATCGTCTGGAACCAGATTATTACCAGCTTTTCAAACTTTCAGGTAAACTGAATGATGAAAACCTGTTAGAGCTACAATATTCAGATTTTGGCCAGGCGAGTGGTACCAATACCCGGTACCTTTGGGATTTTTTCGGACCTGCCAACTGGACCCCTGCAGTTTCAGGTGCTGGAGGTGGTTGGGGATTCTGGGAACCATCTCTCAAATATGTGAAATTTATGATTGACAGAAATGAGCAGGAGAGGTTGTCCACCACGGTTCTATTTACCCCGAATGGAATAGCAGAGGTACAAGCAGACCCAAACTATGCATCGCTTCCCAATTGGGTTACCAATACTAGCGCTGACGGTGATGTGTTTAACGATCATCCAAGGTATAATTTTCTTAGTGGAAAGCATTATTTACCTTCTACCCAACTTACTCCCGGAAGATTTACCTATGGAGAAAATAAAAATTTTACCTGTATCAGGTATGCAGAGGTATTGCTAATACATGCTGAGGCTTTGGTAAGTGGCGCAACTGGAGGAGTGATTTCGGCAGATGATGCTGTCAATATGGTTCGAAATAGGGCGGGCTTAGGAAATATTAACGCGGTAAATCTCGAGGCTGTTCTGGATGAAAAATTTGCAGAATTTGGAATGGAATGGGGAATCAGGTTTTACGATTTAATTCGTCACGATCAAACTGATGCACTGAATTACGACGGAAGAGTTTATGAATCAGAGGCAGATAAATTCTTGCCATATCCTTTAGAGCAGCAGGATATTTTGCCTCAAATCAAAAAAGCTGCTAACAATAATTAATGGTAAAAAATATATGTAATCCGATGATAAATAAAAGGTTCACCCTTATAATGTTGATGGCCTTGATCGCCGCTTCATGTACAGATGGTTATATTGACGATATCGCCTTTGTAGCTCCCGGCCCAGACAATACCCCGCCTGAGATCCAAATTAATTTCCCAAATGAGGGCACGCAAATTCGTGTAGTGGAAGAGGTAACCTCAATCAATATAGACATAGCCATTGAAGATGATATTGAGATTGACCAAGTCTCCATAACCATGGATGGTACTGAAATAGCCAGTTTTAAAGAATTTACTGATTACAGGAGGTTTTTGAAAAAGCACACTTTTGAAGCGCTTACCAATGGAGAGCATGTCCTTGAAGTAGTGGCTACAGACATGTCTGGAAAATCTTCAGTTAAAACAGTGACTTTCGAAAAAACAGAACCATACGAACCGGTTTATGATGGTGAGATTTTCTATTTGCCATTTGATGGAGACTTTGTAGAACTGGTACGCCTTCAAACACCTGATATTGCAGGTGCACCTGAATTTGCTGGTGGATTGGTGGGCAGTGCCTATGCAGGTAAAACAAATGCCTACCTAAAATTCCCTACCGAAGGATTAAAAAATGAATCTTTTAGTGCCGTATTCTGGTACAATCTGAATGCCAGTCCTGATAGAGCAGGGCTTTTGGTCATGGGCCCACCTGATGCGGACAATCCAACTGCCATGAATAATAGAACTTCAGGGTTCAGGTTGTTTAGAGAAAATGCAGGCGGCAAGCAAAGGATAAAACTCAATGTGGGCAATGGTACCAATGACAGCTGGTTTGATGGAGGGAGTGCAGCGGATATTGATCCTGCCATCCCTGGCTGGAACCATATAGCTTTTACCATAGCAACAGATCAAGTCACAGTTTATATCAATGGAGAAATCGTTAGCCAAAATAACTTTTCTGGGGTAGACTGGACTGGATGTGATTTGCTATCCGTAGGTTCTGGAGCTCCCCGATTCGCAGGTTGGGGTCATTTATCTACTGCAAGCTTGATGGATGAACTGAGGATTTTTAGTACAGCTTTGACTCGAGAAGAGATTCAATCGATCATGACTGCAGAAAGCAATTAAGAAAAACGTGCCTATACGACAGCCAAACTTCTTGGCTGTCGTTTTATTGTGGAAACATTTTATGCAAAACGATGAGGTCAAAGAGGGCCTGGATAAATTAGGGTTTAGCTATTGAAATTATTGAAGTTTAATGCCATTTTAAAAATAGGGGTAAAATGAAAAAGACATTAAATAAATGGAAATGGGGGATTGTCGTATGCCTCTTAATTTCAAGTTGTGAAAGTAAAATAGTCCAATCTGACAGGATAATTACAAAGGGTTATGACAGGCATGTTGAACTGCAATGGGATCCTGTGTCGGGCGCTAAAAGCTATGCTGTTTTAGTAAAAAAGAAAGACAACAGCTATACCAAAAGAGCCGAGGTAAACGATACGATCTACCTGGATTTCGTTAATGACCTTGGAACCGACCTCGAGCTCTCCTATAAAATTGAGGCCCAGTTAAATCAAGGAAAAGAGAGTTTGGGAGAATCGACTGTAACTACCCGCTCCATGACTGATGAGGAATTGCTGGACATGGTCCAATACTATACTTTTCGCTACTTTTGGGAAGGGGCGGAGCCCAATTCAGGAATGGGAAGAGAAAGAATTCATATGGATGGCGTCTACCCACAAAATGACCAAAATGTTGTGACCACTGGAGGAACTGGTTTCGGGATTTTTGGTCTTTTAGCAGGAATTGAAAGAAATTGGGTGAGTAAGGAAGAAGGTATAGAACGTCTTGAGCGTATAGTGGACTTTCTTGAAAAGGCTGACAGGTTCCATGGAATATGGTCCCATTGGATTCACGGTGAAAGCGGTAAAGTAAAGCCCTTTGGAAACGATGATGATGGAGGAGATTTAGTAGAGTCAGCCTTTTTAATGCAGGGCTTACTGGCTGTTAGAGAATACTACAAAAGCGGTAGTGAAAGGGAGAAGCAACTTGCAAATCAGATAGATGAATTATGGAAGACGATGGAATGGAGTTGGTACACACAAGGTGGACAAGATGTCCTATATTGGCATTGGTCACCTAACGTTGGTTGGCAAAAGAATTTTGGGATCAAAGGATATGATGAGTGTATGATTACTTATGTTTTGGCTGCTTCATCACCCTTATACGGTGTGCCTGCAACTGTCTACCATAAAGGATGGGCGAGAGATGGCAGCATTGTCAATGATACTGCTCCCTATGGGTTTTATCTTGCTTTGAAACACAATGGCTCTCCTGAATATGGAGGACCATTATTTTGGTCACACTATTCCTACTTGGGCTTAAACCCAAAAGGATTACAAGACCAATATGCTGATTATTGGGAACATAACCGAAACCATACTTTGATTAATAGGCAATGGTGTGTAGAAAACGAAGGGGGATTTAAGGGATATGGAGAAGACCTCTGGGGGTTGACAGCCAGTTATACCGTTACAGGTTATTCGGCCCACAAACCGAAAAATGATATGGGGGTGATTTCGCCTACCGCAGCTTTGTCTTCCATTCCTTATACTCCCGAAGAAAGTATGGCAGTGATAAAGAATTTATATTACAATTATGGAGAAAAAGTGTTTGGCCGGTACGGTTTCTATGATGCCCTGAGTCCGGAGAAAGACTGGTACCCACAGCGTTACTTAGCCATTGATCAGGGACCGATTGTTGCCATGATTGAAAACCACAGAACAGGATTGGGATGGGATCTATTCATGGCTGCACCTGAGATCCAAAGAGGATTAGAAAAACTTGGTTTTACTATTTCTGAAGAATAATCCCGAATTGTGCAAGAGGAATTCCTGAACCTTACCCAACGTTAATCCATCACGTAACAGAAAGTCCAATTCACATTTCGGGTTTTAGACTTATCCAAGTGTTTTTATGGCAACATTCCACAAAAACGACGGGGATTTATTCCTATGAAGCTACAAACGCTTTTTATACCATCAAAAACCCTCTTGATTGGTCGTCCAAACATAGTGAGAATATAAATAACAGTGCTTATATTCATACGATGCGAGCAATCAGTAAACTTATACGTTAAGGCATATCTATTTGCGCTGGTGAGGGTATTTATAATAAATATAAACTTTTGACTATGGTTGATTTATCAAATATAGCTATAATAGGAAGTGGTCCGACTTCACTTTATCTACTCCAAAATATTTGGACTCATATAGATGTATTTAAAAATAAAATAGGTAAAATAACTATTTTTGAAAAGGAGAAAATTCTAGGATTTGGAATGCCGTATCACCCTAATTATACAGACGTATACAACCGAGCAAATATTTCATCAGAAGAAATTCCTACTCTCCAACAAACTTTTGGAGATTGGCTTCGTAAGCAAAATAAAGAAACATTAATAAAATTCAATGTAAATGAATTGCCTATTGATGATTCAGAGGTTTATAGTCGAATAGCTTTGGGTTATTATTTTCAAGAGCAGTTTAGTCAATTATTAACTGCTTTGAAATCTATGGGCGTCGAAGTTTATGAACATTGTGAAAGTGAAGTTATAGACATATTACAGGCAAAAAAAGGCGAACTAGTTATAACAGACAGCCAACATAAAAAACGTGTATTTTCTGCTGTTATCATTGCTAGCGGACACATGTGGAATGAAGAGGATAATATAAAGGCTGGATATTATGCGTCTCCTTGGCCAATTAACAAAATACTTCCTAAAGATAAGAAATTTTACAATTTCCCTGTAGGCACTCTCGGCGCTTCCTTAAGTGCCTTTGATGTTGTGACATCTCTATCACATCGCCACGGAGAGTTTGTTTCTGTTGACAATAAATTAAAATTTTTGAAACATAAAGAGGCTTCAAATTTTAAGATAGTTTTACACTCCGCAGAAGGTTGGCTCCCACATTTACAATATGAACAACAACAACCATTACGTGTAATTTATCGCCATTTTAGCCGGAAGCAATTGTTGGATTTGATAGATGATAAAGGATTTATGAGGATTGAAGATTTCTTTGAAAAACTATGTCGTCCCTCATTGATTTCTGCTTTTACTAAAGATAAATTATTAGATGTGGTTGAAAAACTTCAACAGCAAGCCTTTACCTTTAAAGATTTAGTAGCGTTAATGTCCGAAAAGCACGAATATGTTAATTCATTTGAAGGCATGAAATCTGAAATGATAACTGCTAAAAATTCAATTTATAATAAAATTCCTATCTACTGGATGGAAACTTTAGATGATTTAATGTATAGCTTAAATTACCATTCAGAATTACTACCAGCTGAAGACCATATTTTTTTACATAAAGAGATTATGCCTTTTTTAATGAACGTTATTGCGGCTTTACCTTTACAATCTGCAGAAATAGTTTTAGCCCTATACGAAGCCAACTGTATCGAGTTAAAGGCCGGATTGGTTACTTTTGAAGATGACTCCTTTGGAAATAATTACACCAAAATTGTTGTGCAATTAGAGAATAGTAGGACTGAAGAATTGAAGTATAAGTTATTTGTCAATTGTGGTGGACAAAAAAACATAGAATTGGAAAATTATCCATTTAAATCATTAGTAAAAAATGGAACGGTACGAAGAGCCACCACTAAATTTGCCAATCCAAAAAAGACTAATAATTTATTGGCAGAAGTGGACCCTAGCAAAATTATACAAAATGGTAGTAACACTTGCCTAAAACTGTCTGGAATCGACATTGATTCAAGCTATAGAACCATTAATAAAAATGGCACTCCTAACAGTTCTTTATTTGACATAAACTTCACGCATACTAATGGTTTACGACCATATTCTTATGGTCTTCAAGCCTGTAACGCCACAAGTTTAATTTTGGTTGAGTCATGGGTTGCAGAAATTGTAGAAAGAAAAAATATTAGCAATAAAATTGAAAACATTACAGAACTTTACGAAGAAAATGAGGGATTGTAATCAACCAACATATTAAGACAATATTTATAATAAATTATAATTGGGTATTCCTGTGGACTTTTGCCATCCCGAGAACGGGACAGGCAATTGAGATAGACCAAGGTGGTGGTGATATTCACATAGCCGAGGAGTTCTTTGAGGGTAATAATGTCACAGTGCCTATTTTGAGCAGTTGGGTGATATAGCTATGACGCAGGCAGTACGACTTAGACCTGTTTTTGGTGGCACTGGTTTGTAAAGCCTCAAGGGTAGCCCCCTATAACCCTCTGAAGAAAATGGGTGCAGATTCCCTCGAACTGTCCTTACAGGTAATGAGATAATCGACGGTTTTTTTTGCTTCAAGACAAGCTTTAATTACCTTTATATATGTGTATATTTAAAGGAAAAATAAAAGGTATTCATGTCAGCATTTGAAGAAACGAAAGAATTACTGAATAATTCGTCTTCATTTTATATCGTATCTATCGGTATGGATGAAAAATTCAGCTATGTAAATAATCGATATCAAAAACGATTTCAACACCTAGATGCTGAATTAAAAGGGAAACATTATATGATCAGCATGCATAAAGATGATGTAAAAATTTGTACCGAGGTAAGTTTGAAATGTTATGGAAGCCCGGAAGAAACGTTTCCTGCTACAATAAGGAAGCATGATGGGCAGAATGGCTATATATGGACCCAGTGGGAATACAAGGCACTGTTTGATGAAAAATGCGAGCCTGCAGGAATCTTTTGCATAGGATATGATATTACTGATTTTGTAATTGAAAAACATGAACATGAAAATTCAAAAAGTATAGTTAAGAATAAAGAAAGCATTATTTCAAAAATTGTATTCAGCCAATCGCATTTAATCCGGAGACCTCTTGCCAATATTCTTGGCCTCGCCCAACTACTCCAAACCATGGAAATGGACTCTAATCTCCGCAATTTGTGTAATTTGATTATTGAAAGCAGTCAGCAGCTTGATGATATAATAAAAGAAAATGTGCGGAAAATTAATGAGGACTGACACAATTTTTAAACAATTCAGATAGTAGCCTTTGCTCAGTAAATGACTGATTCAAATACTTTTAGAGTATCATTTACGAAAACTAAAGAAATATATACCAAATGAGCCATTGTTTCTTTTAAAACTATTAAAAACCACTAGATTAGTAGTACAGATACAATGGAAATATTAGGAATGGTACTTTTAATAGATCGTTCGTTAGAATTATGTATTTTTAAAAATGGATGATTTTTTTAAAAAGACCTTTCCAATGGTTTAGGTTTGGGAAATACCATTTTGAGAGCTCTCCGGGTTAATGATTTGGCTAAAGCCAGAATGTCTTGTAAATTCCCTACCCTCCTCTAGCTAAAGCAGGAGGCTATTGATAAATGGTTTTCATTGTACCTCCTACAGCGTTTAGCAGCGACGAATAATTCGATTTCTTTAGATCTTTCCTCGATCTCAGGTTATTTCCATAAAAGCTATTTTATCAATCTCTTTCATCAATCTGTCTGTTTCTGAAAGCGCCACAATGATTTTTTGATAATGCAGTATGTCGTCAAACTCCAATTTACGGCCTTTACGGTCTTTGAGCGATTTTTGAGCGGGTTGATAACCACCAATGTAAAACTCCCAAGCTACCTTGGGAACATTGTCAAAATACTGGGTGTCATTGATGTAAACTTTACCTTTCTTGTCGTCTCGCTGAGCGGAGTCGAAGCGTGGTTTAACTACTAAATTATCGCCATCCATAGGATACTGCGTAATGTATTGCTCAACAATTGGGCTTTCCAATAAATGAATTTGGCGTATTTCCCCGATCTGGTCTAAGTTTAGCAACGCGTAACTTAGACCTAAAATGGGGAGACGGATTGGATTACTGTGCTCATCAATTTGGCTTTCTCATAAAAAACCTGAATAAATTTTAGTTTTAATTAAACTTAAGAGCTCATTCTTTCTATTTTTAAGAATTAAATCTTTTAAACCTGAAATAGCTACAATTACCGAAACCTGGAAGGGTTTAATACGACAAAACTCCGGATTTAAGGTGTGGCTTTTTAAAAGACTCATGTTTTTACTACTTGTTTTTCACTTGTAATTTTTAATGGCGCTATTTCAAAACTCCGTACGCAAAAAATACATCGCTGCACAGGACCATCAACTTATGCAAGGGGCCTTTGAGGCCTATCGAAAGTATTTTCACAACCCACAAATCCATACCAATATCCGGGCGGCCAAAGAAGAACAATTTCAGGAAGGCTTTCTTCGAGAACTTTTTGTCAATATTCTCGGCTATACCATCAATCCCAATCCGGATTACAACCTCACCACTGAGCTTAAGAATGTCCGTGATGCAAAAAAAACCGATGGTGCCATTCTCAAAGACGGAAATGCCCTTGCTGTAATCGAACTAAAAGGGACGGATACCAAAGACCTTGAGAAAATCCGTGACCAGGCTTTCAATTACAAAAACAATCAGCCCGAATGCCGTTACGTCATCACCAGCAATTTCGAGAAGCTTCGGTTCTATATAGACAATGCCATAGACTTTGTGGAATTCAATGTTTTCGCCATGCAATGGGAAGACTTTACACTTTGCTGGCTCCTCCTCCAAAAAGACAACCTACTAGGCGGCCTGCCCAAAAAGGTCAAAGAAGAATCCCTGATCGTCGAAGAGCTTATAACGAAACAACTCTACGCTGATTACTCCTCCTTTAAGCAGCAACTCTGGCAAGACACGGTGGCCCAGAATCCCGGACAGGATGAATTAGAACTCTATAAAAAAAGCCAAAAACTACTAGATCGCTTCCTTTTTATCTTCTTTGCGGAGGACAAGGGATTACTGCCTCCCAACTCCATCATGGAAATCGTCAAGCAGTGGAGCAAACTCAAAGAACTAGATGCTTATACGCCGCTATATGAACGCTTCATAAAGTACTTCGGCTACCTCAATACCGGACGCATTCAGCCCGGAAAAGTCGAAATCCACGCCTATAATGGTGGACTATTTGCTCCTGATCCAATTTTGGATGCATTAAAAATATCCGATACAGTTCTGGAAAAACACGTCCAAAAGCTTACCGAGTACGACTTCGAATCCGAGGTAGACACCAATATACTCGGTCATATCTTCGAACACAGTCTAAACGATATCGAGAATGTTCGCACCCAACTCGCCGGACAGGATGTAGACAAGTCCAAAACCAAACGAAAGCGGGATGGTGTTTTCTACACCCCCAAATACATCACCAAATACATAGTAGACAATACGCTCGGTAGGCTATGCGAGGAAAAAAAGAAAGCATATGAAATCGTAGACGAGGATTTTGCTGAAGGAAAGCGAGGCAGACAGAAGAAAACCATCCAAAGGTTAAAAGAGAAACTAGACCAGTACAGGGGCTGGCTGCTGCAACTTACCATCTGTGATCCGGCTTGTGGTTCAGGCGCATTCCTTAACCAAGTGCTGGAATTCCTGATGAGCGAGCACCGCTATATCGATGAACTTGAATCCCAACTCTTCGCCTCACCACTTATCTTGCCCAATGTAGAAAACCACATCCTCGAAAACAATATCTTCGGGGTGGATATCAACGAAGAATCTGTAGAAATTGCCCGCCTATCCCTTTGGCTACGGACAGCCAAAAAAGGCAGAAAACTCAGCAGCCTGAATTCAAATATCAAAGTCGGCAACTCCCTAATAGATGATCCCGAAATTGCCGGAGACTTGGCTTTTAATTGGGAGAAAGAGTTTCCGAAGGTATTCGATCCGTCATTGCGAGGTACGAAGCAATCTGGTTTTGATGTGGTGGTTGGGAATCCGCCATACGGGGCAGATATTCCTAAAAGTCATATTATATTTTTGTATGATGAATTAAAACATTATGGATATTCAAAAAAATTGAATGATACATATATTGCTTTTTATATTGAAGGAATAGAGAAATTCATTAAAATTGATGGGGTTTTAGGTTTCATTGCGCCAAATACATGGAGGTTAGTTGAAAGCGGAAAAACATTTAGAAATTATATTTTTTCAAATAAGGTACATGTCATAAATATCACTCAACATACTGAAAAGGTATTTGTAGATGCAACAGTAGATGTTGACTCAGTTTTTCTTAGAAAGATTGATGAGCACTTAGCAATTTCAAAAAATATAATAGTAAATATTGGGAATTTAAATGAGAAGTATGTTTCTAATTTAGTTTCTCAGGAACGGATGAGAAAGGAAGAGTATATTAATTTATATATGAATGAGAGTAAGTTGCAGATAAAAGATAAAATTTTATCTAAATCCAACTTTGTTGGAGATTACTTTGATATTAAAAATGGAGTTAAGCCATATGAAAAGGGAAAAGGCATTCCGGCACAAGATCAAATCACAATGGATATTAAGCCTTTTACATCCGAATCAAAAATTGATCAAACATTCTCTCCTCTTATTGGAGGAAGCCTATTTCATAGGTATTTAAATAAATGGGATAATGATTATTGGATAAAATATGGTCCATGGCTAGCAGCTCCAAGAGATAAAGAGATATTTAAGGCGGAAGAAAAACTTATATTTCGACAAACAAGTGATAAAATAATTGGAACTAAAGTGAGTTCAGATTATATTTTAAGAGATAATACTCATATTGTTTTGAAGAGTAGTAGATCACCAATTGATCTTAATGTTCTATTGGCTATTTTGAATTCAAAATTAATAGATTTTATTTATTGGTCAATGAATCCAGAGAAAGGCGAAGCTCTAGCTCAAGTAAAGCTCTTTCATATTTATCAGTTACCATTTGCCATTAACATATCTAATCCAAATCTATACGATGAATTAGTTGTATTAATATCCGATACAAATCAAAAGCTTTTTACTATAAACAGGAATTTTGTCAATCACCTCCAATCCAAATTTTCCATTCTCAAACCTTCCACTAAACTTCAAAACTGGCCTTCTTTGGATTTTAAGGGATTTTTGGGAGAGTTGAAGAAAGCGAAGGTCAAATTAAGCCTGGCAGAAGAAGCCGATTGGATGGCCTATTTCAACGAACAAAAAGCCAAAGCCCTGGAGCTACAAAATGAAATCACCCGCATTGACCAGGAAATCGATCAGCTGGTGTATAAATTGTATGGATTAACAGAGGAGGAGATTAAGATCGTGGAAGGGGGTGATGTATGAATAATTATATAAAAGAAGTAAGGGCTGTTTTAATTTTATTAGGTGTAGGATCTCTATTTTTTTTACTCGTCTATTTAATTAGTCGGTTTGATCTTGAGTTTGGCTTCATAAAATATTTCGTTCTATATATAGTCATTTTTGTAATTTTAACATTGCTTGGTAAAGTATTGAAAAATAACATTTTCAATAAAATTATAAATGTTATTTTGTTTCCTGGTGGGATAATACTTGTTTTGGGAATCCTAATTATTCCTTTTCTGAAATTAATAAAAAATATTGTGATATATTTTTTATTAGTATTCAGTGTTTCATATTTTTTATTTTATATATTACAATATTTTAATCTTATAGAGTCCTCTACATTAGTCACATATTTAAATTGGACATTTATTGTGTTTATTTCCGTTTTATTTAATTTTCAAATAAGAAGACTAATTAATTATACTTCTCCGAATATTTCAGATAGTTCAGATAAAATACTTAAAGATAAAGAGATCTCCGATTATCTCCTTTCAGAAAATAACATACGATTCATTATTTATGTGATTTATATTTTTGTTTTAATATTTAATAATATATCATCTTTTCAAATAGAGGCTAGTAACCAAAACCCAGATAATAACAAAGCAATTTTACAATCTTTTGTTACTTTTATTGCTTTCGAAAGAGCGCTATCATTATTAAAGACATTAGAATTTAAACCCTCTGATTTACTCAATAAAATTAGTGGAGCTATTTCAAATCATCTCAAAGATCTAAATAAATGAAATTGAAATATTTCTTATCAGTATTTCATATTAAATTAAACTTCCACATATTTAGATTTTATATGAACCATCCACCAAACTTCAAAACTGGCCTAGTTTAGATTTCAAGGGATTTTTGGGAGAATTAAAGAAAGTCAAGGTCAAGTTAAGTCCAAGTGAAGAAGCCGATTGGATGGCCTAGTTTAACGAACAAAAAGCCAAAGCCCAGGAGCTACAAAATGAAATCAACCGCATTGACCAGGAAATCGATCAGCTGGTGTTTAAATTGTATGGATTAACGGAGGAAGTGATAAGGATTGTGGAAATGGAACAATAAAGAAAAGATGTTTTTTATGAATAGGTTTACGAATAAAAAAGTTGTTTACAAGGATGAAGTATTTTATTTATTTTTATTGTTAATACAAATCGCATTGCGAGACGTAAAAGGATCAATTGATTTTGAAGATGCTTTTAAAAGAAGATTAGGTTTTCAATCATCCACAGATTGGAAGAAATTTCGGGCGTGTGTGGATCTATTGGAAGATACAGAGTATGCGATTGAGAGTGCTTTTCAGTTTCAACTGGGTGATTTAAGTATTAAAAATAATGACCACGGAGAATTATATATACGTCTTTATGGAATTTTAAATGCTGTTTATTTACAATCAAAAGCTTTTGTAGAAATTTCTAAACTGTTGCATTATCCAAATCCAAAGTTAATTGATAAATCCTTCAAAGAGCTCAAAATTTATAAGTTAAGAGGAATTGCGGGCTCCCATACCGTTGATTACGAACATGATTTAGAAACTAAAAAACAATATCCAAAAATAAAAAATATTACTACATTTAGAATTCTTCAGGTTACACTAAGTAAGACTGGTAAAAATATTTGCGCTATAGATGAGAATAACATTTCATTTGAATTTAATCTACTTGATGTGTTATCTGAATATGAAAAACTTGCGACTAACTATTTGATAAAACTTATTCGTCATTCAATTGATAAATTGGTCCATAAAAAAGTTGATAAATTAGAAATGCAGAATAGACTTGATATAATGTTGCCTAATTTGATAGATTATTCTATGATAAATAAAAATGACCAGTATGAAAAAGAAAAATATGTAAGTATTTTGAAAAAATTAAAAAGAAAATAATGTTTAAATCATAAAATTGAGTGTAAAAAATCTGATCTATGGGATCATTATTCGAATTGTAGTCAACGCTGAAATAAATAAAAGTAGTATTAAATTATTCTTCCCTTTCTTATTAAAATTGCAGTTCTGAAACGAGAATTCCATCGACGATATTTAAAATATCTCATGTTAACCCATATTGGTCCTCATCGCCTCCTAAATCCCAAATTATTTAATTACCATTTTCCAGATTCCCACAGCTCTCAAATGTCAGGAATCCAGTTTAGGTTAAATAACCTAAATTGTTTACGAATAGGCCAAAACTACCATTATAAATTAACTATTTAGTAATTTTCACAGTAACTTATTTGCATTTTAAACTCTAAAAAAGTATTTTGAATGGAATTAATGATGTTTCATTTTAAACTACCATGTCATGAGTACAAAGAAAAAGTTGCTTATGTCACCTATAACAAATTGAAGGGTACAGTCAGAATGTTTCAGGCTGTACCCTATTTTTTTGACCTATTTTGCTAGAATTAATCTATATTTATTGTCAGCTGTTCACTTCGTCAACAAATTCTAGCACTTTTTCACTTCGCCGTTGCGGTTATTTCCTTCGGCCTTGTCGGTTTTTACTCCTAGCCTTCACCTCAGAACACCAATAGTCCGCCAAAAAGGCGAAAATTGCCGGTTAATAACTTCAATCCCCCACTTCTGATCCGCACGCTTCCATATAAAAACCTGACACGAGGAGTTCCGAAGTACCCCTCCCCACTTCCGAAGTCCCCTAATTTGGTTTATAAACTGGGAGATCCAGGTAAAAAGGTCAGCCTTTTCATTTTTAAACCAAAAGGCTGTCCTATTTTAATGGAAATGTCAAGTTCCGAGGTTCAAAGGCGGACTTCTGAACCGAATCATTTGAGTTCCGAACCTCAAGCGTGTCAGTTTTAGGTACCCCTCCCTACTTGTTAAGTGGGGGAGGTGACTATTGAAGTGGATAGGGGTACTTGTGAAGTACCCCTATTTGGTATTAGATGCATTGCACTCGCCAGAGATATTTGTCACAATTTTTTTCCATCCCATTGAATTTTGTACCATTTAATTTTTTTGGAGAATCAACTGATTTATGTTTAAATTGAAACGAATATAAACCACTTAACGTGACTTTTTACCGCCAACCAACATTTGTAATCGCATTGTCAATATGCCTGTTCTTTTTGGTTTTGGCCTTTAGCTTTCCATTGGGAATCAGAGAACAATTGGCAATTGCCTCCGCATCGACATTAAGTTTATTCGGAAATTATTATTTGATTTTAGGCTTATTTATGGTGCTGCTTTTAATTGGAATAGCGATTTCTCCATGGGGTAAAATTAAAATTGGTGAAGGGCCTGTGGCTTACAACTGGTTTTCCTGGGTAGCCATGCTTTACAGCACAGGCATGGGCGCAGGATTAATGCTGCGCGCGGTCCAGGAGCCTGTTTTTTATTATACCAACCCACCCAGAACCACTGATTTATCAGGAGAAGTATTTGCTTTGGAATATACGTTCTTTCATTGGGGACTCACACCTTGGGCATTTTATGGGTTGTTTGGACTAATGATAGGCTACTTGGTGTACGGAAAGGGGAGAGCCATGTTAAGCTCTTCACTGCTAGTGGGTAGGTACCGCCGTCCATTGTTAATTGTGATTGTAGATGTAATAACGATTATAAGTACTTTGTTTGGTGTGGTAGGAGCCGTTGGTCTCGGAAGCAGACAGTTACTGGTTGGGTTTCAAAAATTATTTGTAGATGTAGAAATAAACTATTTCAACAATGCCTTGGTGGTGCTATTGCTAGGTGGCTTGGCTACGATCTCTGCTTTTTCAGGTCTGAGTAAAGGAATTCAAAATTTATCACGCTTTAATATAAGTGTGGCATTGTTTTTACTTTTAGCGACCCTGTTATCTGGTGATATTGTAGGGATTGCAGGGAATTTTTTGTCCTCAATAGCTGCCTATGGGTATGATTTTTTGCCCATGAGTATCAATTATGGAAGCAAAAGTGTTTCGCAGGAATTCTTAATGGATTGGACCTTTTTCTATTGGGCGTTTTGGCTTTCTTGGGCGCCATTTACAGGGGTGTTTATCGCACGGATTTCAAAAGGAAGGTCTTTTAGGGCTTTTATATTTGGGGTCATCCTCGTGCCTTCGCTGGGTACATTTCTATGGTTCACGGTGTTTGGAACTACCGTCTTCGAAATGATTGGAAATCCTGAAAATTATAGCGGTCAATATGATTCTTTGTATGGATCTATTTTCGTTTTCTTTGACGGCTTGTCTTTTGGAGGACTTCTTAAGATTTTAGCCTTTGTTTTGGTGTTTACCTTTCTTATTACCTCATTGGATTCTGCTATTTTCGTCCTGGGAATGTTTGCAGACAATGGCAATATGGAGCCTGATAAGCAACATTTATTAGGATGGGGTTTGATTTTATCGATTTTCACTATTGCGACACTTTTTATTGGTAAAGAACAACTTCTTCAGGCGGTCAGTCAATTACTTGTTTTAATTGCACTACCTTTTAGTTGGGTTTACCTTTTGATGATTGGTAGCTTTCTTTTTATCCTATTTAAAAGAAATAAGCATGATGCAATTTAATTTGAAAAATAGGTGTTTGGGGCTTGCTCTTTTTTTAGGAGTGATAGGCCTTTCTTCTTGTGAAAGCAATAAAAAATTGGCCAATTATGAAGGACAAAAGCACAAAGGGGTTTGTTGGGTGGGAAGTAGAAATCCGCTCCAAGGAGGCGAATTACTGTCCTTAAGAAATTTAGGGGTTAGCCACCTTTCGCAAACACCATTTGGCTGGCAAAAATCGGTTACTGCTCCAGAATTAAGTTGGGAAAAGGACAGTAAAAAATCATGGTGGGGAGAAAGTAGCAATGGATTAATATCCACTTCTGATACTGCTAGTTCCTTGGGCCTCATTAATATTTTGAAACCCCATATTTGGGTGCGTGGATCCTGGCCGGGTGAAATTGCCATGACCAATGAAAAAGACTGGGACCTGTGGTTTGAAAATTACAAAGGGTTTATCCTTTATTACGCACGCATTGCTGAAAGTCAAGGAATACCCATATTATGTATTGGGACAGAGTTTGAAAAAGCCAGCCACAAGGAGAAGGAATGGCGTGAAATTATTAGCGCCGTAAGAGAAGTATATAAAGGGAAGCTTACCTATGCCGCCAACTTTACCGAATACCGAGCCATTAATTTCTGGGATGCTTTGGATTATATTGGTATTCAAGCTTATTTTCCATTGGTCAAAGACGACAAAATCCCTGATTTAGCGCAATTGATTGCTGGTTGGGAAAAAGTAATTCCAGAAATCGAAAAAACAAATAGAACCTTCCAAAAACCTGTTTTATTCACTGAATTGGGCTATTGTAATACCGAAGATGCAGCACAATTACCTTGGGTATGGCCAAATGAAAGGCATGCTTCTAATATTTCGGAGGAAGTTCAGGCATTGTGTTATGAAGCCTTCTTTGAAGCTGTTTGGGAGAAGCAATGGATGCAAGGGGTGTACTTTTGGAAATGGTACCCTGAACCGTCAGGTCGCAATCCTGATTTCACCCCACAAAATAAAATGGCCGAGAAAATAATGAAAAAATATTTCCTCGATCCAAAAATAACGGATGGTTAAATCCTGATTTGAAGCCCTGCATGGTTTTGATTTTGTCACCATTTTGCTGAAAAAGGTAACAATGATGAAAGAATCGTGTCCCGTTCATTTACTTGCCACGGGCAGACACCCGTGGCGAATGACATTTCTCCCATTTAGGGTTGAAGGGTAGTTAGGGGAAGATTATATTTAGATTATAAAAACTAAATTTTTAACATGAGCGCATTTTTGTTTTAATAAATGAAAGCTATTTCCCCATTTTGGCTGGTATGGAAGTTTCACGATTGCTGAAGCCATGAATGCCAGCGATAATTACTAAGATTCCTGCAAGGACTATAGCAACAATGCTTAATTGATCATTTATTCCCCACTGTTTGACGGCAATCGCTGTGATGCCCCAAGCCCCAACAAGCGCTGCTTCCCTCATATTTCTAGTGTAGGTAAGAAAGGCATAAATTGAAGTAGCCACGATAAGGACCAAGGAAGCCCAGACAGTCTCTGACCAAATACCATCCAATAACCCTGTACTTTTGATTCCAACAGAGAGGGTTAAAACAGTGGCAAGTATGACCCAACCAGTATAAATACAAATGGGCCACCACACCAAAAATAGGGTCTTCAGCGGTGCATCATAGGTTTCCAATCTGAGTCTCAAAACCAATTGAATCAATGAGAAAAGTAGCACAAGGATAACTATTATAGAAAGGAAAATCTGCTCATTGACCCATACATAAATCCATAGCGCATTGCTTAAATTGGCAACAGTAAACCATATCCCGGAAGGCTCCAATGAAGTATTGTTTTGCTTGTTAAAATACCCAATCCACTGGTAAACAAGGAAAAGAATTAAACCCAGATAGATAAGTCCCCAGATTGAAAATGCATAGGCTGCTGGTGTGATCAAGGTGGTGAAATCATCACTAATATCACCAACAGAATTTCCAAAATAGTCTCCCGATCCTCCCAAATAATTGATAAATAAGGTGATGATAAAACTGATGGTATTGATCAATAATAGCGGTAGTGGTTTCATTTTGAGTATAGGTTGTGGTGAAAGTTTAATTACTGCATCAATGTAATTCAAGTTTTTTAATAGCTCTATAGGTTCTTCTTCTTAATAAAGGCAAGCTTTTGGCATAAAACGCAGCCAAAAAAAGCACCCCTAAACTTCCAAAGGCCAAGGTAATTGGTGCGCCTATCCAGTCAGTTAGGATTCCAATCATGAAGCTGCCCAATGATAGGGACCCCATAAATAGCATGATATAAAAGCTTAAAACCCTTCCTCTTTTCTCTTCTGGAGAAATGGATTGAATCAAAGTGTTTGATCCTGTAAAGATGATTACCCTACCTAGGCCTGTTGCCAAAAGCGCTAGTAATGATAGCCATAAAATTGAACTGAAAGAAAAAACTGCCAGTCCTAAACCAAAAACAATGGTGCCTATCAGTATTAATTTATCCAATCCTAAAATGTTATTTTTTGTACCCACAAAAAATGCGCCAACTAAAGAACCCAAACCTACTGCACTTGTCATGTAACCAAAAATAAGGGCATCTCCGTCAAATATCTCTGCAGCAAATACGGGTAGAATGACCATATACGACATCCCGATTAACGTAATGGCAGCTACAAACAGCATTATAAAACGCAGGTGTTTTGTTTTAAAAGCGAAACTTGCTCCTTCTGCGAAAGCATTTTTAAAATTTTGTTTAGGAGAATCTTTAGACGCAGGCCGGTACTTGATAAAAGCGAAAAACACAACCACACTAAAGCTCGCAATTGCGTAAAGCAGAAAACAATATCCTTCACCTATTATTGGTATAAGAATACCTGCAATGGCAGGACCTACGATTCGAGCAGTATTGAAAAGGGAAGAGTTCAAAGCAATGGCATTGGTCAGGTAGGCTTTGTCTTCTACTAAATCGTTCACAAATGCATGCCTGGAAGGCATTTCTAAGCCACTAACCAATCCAAAAATTATCTCTAAGGTGAGTAGCAAGTTAAAGTTTATATTACCCGAAATGGTGAGAATTGCCAGAGCAGTTGCATTGATTGCAATAATAGTTTGGCATACCATCAACAACTTGTGTTTGTTGTATTTATCCGCGAAAACGCCTGCAAATATTGAAATCAGAAAAGCCGAAATTTCCCTTGAAAAGGACACGATACCTAGGAGGAGGGCAGAGCCTGTTAGACTGTACACCAGCCATCCAACAACCACTT
>Ga0335398_10001108_pt1 | contig 47257 bp, 37 predicted proteins | sample BON03_FD_205742 | JGI IMG/M metagenome (GOLD analysis project Ga0335398, IMG submission 205742) | Freshwater microbial communities from Lake Bonney liftoff mats and glacier meltwater in Antarctica - BON-03 (spades assembly) (version 2) | ecosystem: Environmental > Aquatic > Freshwater > Ice >... | reverse complement strand
TGAGTCAATTCGCATCAGGCACGAAGTAGAATATTTTTCAAAATTCGAAAAGAATTCTTAACAACTGTGATTGACGCAACGGTTTCTCCGGATATCTTGACGCCTAAGTAATGTTCTCCCGTTCTCCCGTTTCAGAGTAGACGTCACTCTCTGAGTGACGAAATCTGAAAACGCTTGCGTTTTCAGCCGCAAATTCATCACTCGGAGAGTGATGTCTACTTTGTTTCAGACGAACGCAAGAACAGAATCGGCAGAATCCAGAACAACGGTCATTATCGGGACATGGCAACACAGGAGTTCGCAGCATGGCAACAGTGCTTGAAGAACGAAACGCAACGGAGCCTGAGGAAGGCACCTGCGACCACCGTTCGCTTGGCCGGCATCGTCCCTGTTTGCAACGAAGACCGCACTGTTGCTGAACTCCTCCGCCGCTTGGAAGCACAGCCGTGTGTTTCCCAAAGCATCATTGTGGATGATGGTTTCGCCGATCGGACATGGGAAGAACTGGAAAAATGGCGAGTGCATGACATTGGTTGCGGTTCAAGTTTCCTGGTTTTTGTTGGCAATTCGAGCAGTTCCCGATCAGAGAAGCTGTTGGATCGGGGCGTGCTGGTGTGGCGTTTGTCTTGACGTGGAGCATGATGCAGTAATGTGTGTTTAGCATCTTTGATGCGGTGTGTGCGTCAGTGTGATGGCCAGCGCGCTGTCGGGATGGAAGGTTGATTTTCCTCTTTTGTTGGAGATAGGTTATGAGACAATTTGTGATCGGAGTTCGGTGCTTGTTCATGGGCGGAGCTATGCTCTTGGCGTTGCCGCTCAGTGGTGATGTGTTTGAGGTTCGTGGTGGTAGTTCGGGTGATAGTGGAGATTGCGACACTGTTTTCTTGGGGACCACTAACTGCGTTGCTAAAACTGGTCGAACGTGTGATGGAGATAAGAGTCAGTGCAAGGGATGCACTGAAGGAGATTCAGGAAACAAGGAATCAAAGTGCAATCTCGATTCGTTTGATGATTGTGGGGGAGGGGGAGGCTGCGTGGAGAACCAGAAGAGTTCAGCGCTATCCGGCGATAGTTGTATAAGTCAGCCATGCCCGGGTTCTGGTGGTGGAACATAGAGAATAGGAATTGCATCGCTCAAAGAGCAGCTGACTGCAGGTCGCTGCTCTTGTTTTCAATCGTATTGAGATCTCTCAAATGACATATACTATTGGTCGGATCTTACCATTATTGTTTTGCTTCGCGCAGGCTATGATGTCCGTTTCACAGGCCGGGGAACTCAATGGCGAAGAAGTCTTGGCCCGTGTGGATAAATCTGTCGGCGAGTACGAGAACATCGTCCTCGCAGCCAAAGTTATTGATTATGATGCGGTCAATTCTGAAGCAACGAAAGCGGTATTCACAACATCTGTGGAGTTGAAACGGACCGGAAGTCGAATAGTGCTGTCAAGCAAAGCTTTGGCCGAACGCCCGAGTAAGGATACATGGCGGCAGCAAATTGACCAGGTTGTTGGCGAAAACGGAGAAGTGATTCTTTTTCAATCAAAACTGGATGATGCAATGAAACAAGTTGAAGGGTTGCATCCCGGACTGAGTATTTCGGTTGATAGTGAGAAACTGAGTGGCAGTCAGGGAAAGGATCTCCAGAGCGTTCTGTATGGGTTGAATGATGGTGGGGCAGCGGTTTGGGTTGTGGGGTATGCGTCTATCCGCGAGATGCTCAAGAGTGCGAAGCCGACCAATGTGGAGTTGCGAGACGGCGTTGCGGAGATTCGAGCCGACGGGGCGAATGGCCAGATACGGGTGTTAGTGTCGGAAGCGTCAGGATGGTTGCCGCAAACCTTCGAGATTGTGAAGAGCAAACATCATGAGACAGTTGGTGGGCTAGTGGGCGTCATTTTTGAAAACAAAGTAACGTCTGTTGTTTGGACGGGCAAGGCTGGCGGTTTTCGCTCCGACTCTGCCGGAAGATGGTGGCCTGGAGAGATTGAAGTGGTCCGCCGCACGGAATGGATTGATCAACCCGCTGAAGTAACCACCACAAAAATTACAATCAATAGTGTTGAGTTTGACGTGGCATTGACAGATAACGATTTTCGAACGAGTCTGGTTTTCCCGGCCAACTTTCCGGTTACCGTTCATGGAGCTGACCACTTGCCCTACAAATGGAATGGCTCGGAACCGGTACCGGGTATTCCAGATAGACCGCCCCGGCCCAACAAAGTCTACGAAGAGACGACTCCAGCCAAGCAGCGAATCGGAATGGTGTGGCTGGGAGGTGCGAGTATTCTGCTATTTATCGCAATAGTCGCGTTGCTGAAACGCCGTAATTGAGACCACTTGCGTGTGCTATTTAGGGGAGTAATTATGCAACTCGTGAATTCATTTGTGCTTCTGACATGTATTTCCATTGTCAATTGCTCCCAGGCAGCGTCGGCTACCGTAATTTTGGCGGAGGCGGAACAAGTTTCATCAGTGTGCGACATTTCAGGCCAACTTCCAGTACCTGACTGGCAAGGGAACTTGACTGGTCCCTTGTGTGGAATCTATTCATCATGCACCGCGCTGGAACTGGTTGGAATCCCATCAAATCCTAAAGACTTCGTTGCCAGCCCCTATATCGGTAGTTGTGGTGGCAGCAGTGCTGCTGAATTGGTTCGACTGGCCAACGACGCTGGAGCAGGAGCGCACGTGGTGTCCCGACTTTCAGCATTTGATTTGTGGATCACTCGTGCCCCGTTAGTGGCTAACGTGCGGATATCACCGACATCAGATCGATTCAATCACTGGGTTGTTGCGGTTTGGAGCGATGGAGGCATGGTACTTTATGATGGGATCGAAAGTCCTCATAAAGTTTCACTCGCGGAATTCCTTGGCAACTGGAGTGGCGTTGGAATTGTCGTCACGAAGTCTCAGGATGAGGCTGTCCTTGCTCGCATCTGGCTCGGGCGACTTTGTCTCGTGGAAATCGCCGTGTTAGCTGGACTTTTATGTCTGAGACTGTTGCGAAGAAGCAGTGTAAAGATTGTCAAAATGGGACAGCCGCTGCTTGCCATGGGCATTTTGGCAACCATCATGGCGGTCGGTGGAAATGTCGTTTTTGGAGATCTCGGCCATCACAATGCCGGTGTGAAAGTGGCGACCGCCTCAAGTGCCGTAACTAATTACCGGCATGGAACGTTGTCAGATGCCCAAGCGGCATCCACTGATCCAAATTCCCTTCTGATTGATGCTCGCTATGAAGACGATTTCAAGCTTGGCACAATTCCCGGAGCCGTGAATATCCCAGTAGCAGCCTCCCAATGGGCTATTCGTGATTACCTTGAGCCTCTACCTCGCGAAACTCCGATCGTAGTGTTCTGCCAAAGTCAGCGATGTGCTTTCGATGACAGCGTTGCTTCACACCTTACCAATTTGGGATTCAGCGATGTCACAGTCTGCAATGAGGGTTGGTCAGAGTATTCGAAATTGCACAAAGAAGGCGTGAAGTAACAGATAGTGGCTGAATTATTGCTGGCAAGTGAAGAGTTATGAGACAATTGATACTTGAAACACTTGGGATGTTTGTGGCCGGAGCGTTGTTGTTTTCAGGGCTCATTCACGCTTCCCAGCCTTACTTGTTCATTCATACGGTATCCGCATATCGCGTCACGCCCCCCGTAGTTAGCGGGCTTATGGGTATTTGGTTACCATATTTCCAAATAATCGTCGCCGTCTTCATTACGATCAATCGCGGACGGAGAGTTGCATTTCTTGCAGCAGGAGGATTGTTCACAAGCTTTTCTTTGGCTCAGTTCAGTGTGCTTGTTCGCGGCTTTCAAATCGATTGTGGCTGTTTTGGATTTATTGCTTCGAAAGTCACTTTCGCGTCGGCTCTGTTTCCGTTTGTGCTGGCAGGGATTTCTGTCTGGTCGGCAAGATCGATTCCACAGGCGGCGCAGCAAGGTTGTCTTGCTCCCGATAAGATATCCGAATAAACGGTGTTCATTTTTTGCCGGGAAACTTCGCCATGATTTGCTCTCGATCTCAAATACGTGGGTTTACTATTGTTGAGTTGCTCGTGTCGATCGCGATCATTTCGATCTTAGTGGCGTTGTTGTTACCAGCAGTCCAGCAGGCTCGGGAGGCAGCGAGGCGAATTCAATGCCGTTCGAATTTGAAGCAAATCGGTATTGCCTTACATTCATATCACGAGGTTCATCGAGTTTTGCCTATTAACAGTGGGAATGATATTGTTCCCGGGCAACGACCGTGGCAATCCGGACACCATCGAAAGGGCACTTGTTTCGTTGGGCTGCTACCGTACCTGGAACAGTCTCCACTTTATAACCGGTTAGATTTTTCAGGCGACGTAGTGGATGAGTTCAATTCCAGTGACTTGGGGTCGAATCGAATTGCCATACTCTTGTGTCCGTCGGACAGCAATGACGGTTTGGCCAAAGCTCCGACGAATTACGTACCTTCGGTCGGAGCCCAGGTGGCCATCTCTCAGGATGGCGTTTGTGATGCTTGGTTGTTACAGAGCAATCCATTTGGGCACGCGGATGTGCCACATGCAGGAACACTTGACCTAAGTCGAGTATCTGGTTTGTTTGCACGACATTCTTCATCATGTCGAATGGCGGATATTTCTGACGGCAGTTCTAACACGATTGCGTTTGGCGAGATTCGTACAGGGTGTAACAAGAAGATCACCGAATCTGGGTGGTATGATCCCAGAACGATGTATTTCATGACCTCAATTCCGATTAATTTCGAGTCCTGTGTGCAGGAATCTGCTGGAGCTGCTCAATGCCGATCGTGGGATGCGGATGATGCAGCTTTCGGCTTCAAGTCGTTGCATCGCGGAGGCGTTCATGTACTGTTGAGTGACGGTTCGGTTCAGTTTCTATCGGAGAGTATTGACTATTTGACCTTTCAAAAGCTGGGTGACCGTCGTGATGGACAAGTCATCGAGACCGCTTTTTGATGACACAGCGTCAATTCATGATCGTGGTCGGTCTGGTATCTCTGCAGGCTGGATTGCTGGCCTTTCAGGCGGTCGTGCATTCTCCATGTACGGATGAGCCTCCTCAGTTGGTCGCTGGCATCAGTCACTGGCAAACTGGTGATTTCATGCTGTATCGTGTCACTGGGCCGTTAGCCCGTCTGGTCGGGGCAGTTCCTGCAATGCTGCTTCCTCACAGGATTGACTGGCGAGGGTTTGATCCAAGGCCTGGTGCCAGACCCGATGATCTGGTCACATCCCAGTACATAAAGACACACGGCAAAATCATCCTTGCGCAGATACTTCTAGCGCGACTGGCGAATATTCCGTTTGCGTTATTAGGGGGAGTCGTCTGTTTTCTGTGGAGTTACAGATTGTGGGGTTATCACTCAGGACTGTTGTCGTTGTGCCTTTGGACAATTTCGCCACATGTCCTCGGCCAAGGCTACCTGATTCTGACTGATATCCCCGGCGCGTCTTTGTATGTCACAACTGCCTATCTGTACTGGCGTCTTTTGAACAAGCTTGACTGGTTTCAAGTTGTGCGTTTTGGCCTAGTCTTTGGCTTGCTACTGCTTACCAAGGGATCGTTTCTGGTTTCGTTCGGGACCTGGGCCCTCATCTGGGTTTGTTGGCTGTCGTGTCATAGAGATTTAGGAGTCTGTCGTTCCCTGAGTCAGATCGCTGCCGGTTTTGTAGTGTCGTTTTTTGTATTGAATGCGGTTTACGGTTTCGAAGGCTCGTGCTCGCGACTGGATTCGTTTCAATTTGTCAGCAACTCACTGGCCGGTAAGATCTGCGATCCTGGCGAGTTCGACAATCGCTTCAAGGGCACTCCACTGGCTGCCCTGCCAGTTCCCGTCCCAAAACATTATTTGTTAGGACTGGACGTTCAAAAGGCATATTTCGACCATGGCCTCAGATCCTACATGAATGGGGAATGGCGCGACAGGGGCTGGTGGCATTATTATCTGTATGGATATCTCTTGAAGACTCCGATCGGAACGTTAATACTTCTTGGGCTCTCCGTGGTCACTTGGGGAGTTTTCAGAATCAGAACAATTTCATGGGGAGACACATGTTGCCTGATTGTTCCGCCAATTGTAATGCTGCTGTTGGTGAGTAGCCAAACTGGATTTAATAAGAACCTCCGGTATGCCTACCCCGCGTTGCCATTTCTGCACATTGTTTGTGGACGAGTACTGGCACGCGAAGGTCGCTGGTTCGGTCGCCTGGCATGGGGACTGACAATTGCCAGTTTGATCGAATCTGCTGCAGTCTTTCCTCACAGCCTTTCGTTTTTCAACATCGCTGTTGGCTCTCGAAATGGACATCAATATCTGCTGCACACAAATGTGGACTTTGGTCAGGATTTGTATCTTCTCAAGAGTTTTCTTGATCATCAGCCGGACGGTTTTAATGTGGCATACTACGGGTTTCTCCACCCGAATCTGATAGGGATCGATGCCGATTTGCCACCAAGTGATCGAGATGAAGACTGGCGTGGTCCTCGCCCCGGTAAGTACGCGGTGAGCGTCAATCTTCTTCATGGCCATACATATCCTGTGCGTGGCTCCGGTGGTCAGATGTTTTGGCCCCATCAGGAACAGTACACGTATTTTGAACACTTCGAGATCGACGACTTCGTCGGTTACTCCATCGCTATTTTCGATCTCACAGAGGCGGAAATCCAATCCTCACGAGCGGCGTTGGGATTGCCTCCGCTGGCGGTCGAAGAGGTACATGATGCAAACTGAGAACATTGTGGGAAACGTTTACAACAAGTACCGCACCCGAAATCCGATCTCTCGATTCCTGATAAATCGATTTACGTCGAGGATTCAGGAGTTACTTGAGATACAAGCTCCGAAGCAAGTTTTGGAAGTCGGTTGCGGGGAAGGTTACCTCATCGCAGACGTGTTTTCCAAATGCAAGTCCATTGAGAGTATTTCGGCGTGCGACCTGGAGTCGCGGCAACTTCTGCCAGAGGTACATTCGCTATGCCAGTTCTATCAGTGTTCCGTTTATGATATGCCATTTGCCGATGCCAGTTTCGATCTGGTATGCTGCCTTGAGGTTCTGGAACATCTGGAGAATCCCGCAACGGCATTGGCAGAGATCTGTCGGGTCGCGAAGGATCAGGTATTAATTAGCGTTCCACGGGAGCCACTTTGGCGAATTCTCAACGTATGTCGGGGAAAATACTGGCATCAGTTCGGAAACACACCCGGCCATATTCAGCACTTCAGCAAGAAATCGTTGCTGCAGTTGTTGGGTAAGTACTTTGGCGAAACAGCTGCCTATGGGCCGATGCCCTGGACGATTGTTCAATGCAGCAAGACTCTGAGAAAATGTTGATAGCTATGGAAATCACACGGAAGCAATGCCTGTTAGCAATCAGCATGATTCTGATGTCGATCGTTGTCGGCACGATTGGAGGTTTTTTGTATCTTGGTGACGCAGCAAAGGTTTTTCAATTCAACGCTATCAACAATCCACACAGCTTCAAAGTGGAAGAGCGATCTTTAACCGCATCTGAATGGACGGACATCTATGCAGCGACTGGACTGACAATTCTGGATCTCGATGGTACTGATGTCACTGACGATCATCTGGCCAAACTTTCGGAACATCGCGGCTTACGGTTTATCGAACTCAAGAATACGGCGGTAACCAACGCTGGGATTCAGCACTTGACACAGAAGCCGTTCCTGGAACATCTGCACTTGACTTCGACACATGTTGACACCGGTGTGGGGGAATATCTGGCGGATCTGACATCGCTGAAAGAACTAGGATTGTCAAGGACGCCGGTGGGTAACGCTGATGTCGAACATTTGTCAAGATTGTCGAACCTCAATACCCTGGGCCTCAAAGGTACGGCAGTTTCAGACCATGCGATCAGCGATTTGGCCAAGATGAATTCACTAAAGAGCCTTGATCTGCGCCAAACCAAGATGACTGCTGCAGGTATCAGCGAACTTCAGGATCTGCTTCCGGACTGCCGGATAAGTTTTTAACACGGCAAACTCAGTACAATTCGTAGTCGAACGGGTGTTGCGTGAAACTTATCATCCAGATTCCTTGTTTCAATGAAGCCGAGTCATTGGAAGCAACCATTAGAATGCTCCCTCGACAACTAGCAGAAATCTCCGTGGTGGAGTTTCTTATCGTTGATGATGGAAGTACTGATGCAACGGCCGCAGTCGCGAGAGAACTCGGTGTAGATCACGTTCTTCAACACCGTGGCAATCGCGGTCTGGCGGCGGCTTTTCAGACAGGCATTGATGCGTGTATTCGCCTTGGTGCCGACATCATTGTTCATACGGATGCTGACAACCAATATTCGGCCAGCAGTATCACAGACTTAATCCGACCGATCATCTCTGGCCAGGCCGATATGGTGGTCGGCGATCGAAAGACATCAACATTGAAGCATTTCTCTCCAGCTAAGAGAGTTCTTCAGAGTGTTGGTAGTTTCGTCATAAGAAAACTCACAGGATTGCCCGTAATGGACTGTGTCAGTGGCTTTAGGGCTTTTTCCCGCGAAGCCGCCATGCGGATGAACACGGTGACCAGTTTCAGCTATACGATCGAAACCCTTTTTCAGGCAAGGGAATATCGACTAAAGGTGACGTCGGTTCCTGTCGCTGTGAATGAAACCCGTAGACCTTCTCGATTGTTTCAGTCAATTCCTCACTTCCTGTTGAAATCCGGTGCGACAGCCATTCGGACATGCCTCATGACCAGGCCACTGTTAATTTTTGGCGGGCTGTCCACAGTCCTCTTTCTGCTTGGGGCAGCCCCAATTGCACGATTCTTGTTTTATTATGCGCAGGGAAAGGGTACAGGGATGATTCAATCGCTGATTATTGGTGGAGTCATCCTTGGTTTTTCTGCGATCAGTTTGACTCTTGGAGTATTTGCTGAGTTGCTTTCGTTTAACCGCATTCTTATCCAAAGAAGTCTTTATCACACTAGACTTTGCAATGAGTCGTTCAGAGATGAGCAGTTGAACCGTTTTCGGACGCAAGATTCTGGAGTGGCCTCAAGTTCAGCGGGGAATGGAAAGCGGTGACCAATGTGTTAGTTGGAGTTCAATGTCTCCGCAACATGGTAGGTGCTTCGATTGTAGCATGGCGAGCAGTTTGAACTTCTGACATATTTTAATAGTGCTCACAACGTGGCGGTGGCTCCGTTTGGCAATGCGATCGCTCTGAACGGCAATGGGATTAACGTACTCGCTGTCGGAAGGACAGTGTCCGTTCGCGTCCAGCCATCATGCTGGTGGAATCAACGTGGCATTTGCTGACGGCAGTGTTCGTCTTTTGGCCGAAGAAATCGACGGTTCCGTCTACGCAGCCCTGTTCAGCCCGTCGAGCAATGCTCTGAATGCGACGGCGTTGCATCAGGTCATTCCGTCAGAGAATCAGTTCTGACAAACGTGTCAAATATGACCATTACAACGTGGCTGCCTGGACGGAACTTCGACGGGGCTCCGTCAGGCAGCACCGCGAAGAGATCACATTGCTGTCCACGTTATCGACTTTACGACAACCAGCAAACGAAGTCATCAACTCCTGCCTTGCGAATGGAATTTTTAGTTGTCGCTAAAGAGTAAAACTAGTTGTCGCCTAACAACCATTTTCTGACACTGCGGTTGATCAAAAATCCAATTCCAGCGACTGCCGCAACGGACAACAAAATCGGCAAGGCATGTGATGGATTGACAAGATAGTGTGTCGCCCCTTGCTGGTGTTCCGGATGGCCGTGGCCTTCGTGTGCAATCAAGGTGGATGTCAGACAAATCAGTGCGGCAAGGGAAGTGAAAGAACGAAGCATTTCAGGAATCACTTTCGAGGGTATAAATTCACTACTTGTTCCGAGGCTCCTGCCTCGGAACACACTGCATTGAAGGCTCATGCCACCACTGTGCAAATCGGAGGCAAGAGCCTCCGGACATTGCGTTCCGAGCCTGGAGCCTCGGAACGCGAAGTACCATTCTCCAATTTGCTACGACGCACAACAAACGAAGTCGCAGATTAGCATCGCGTCCTAATCTTTTCTATGCCAGTCGTTGTTTCCATTCCGCAACGCGAGCATTGACCGAATCCGGACCACCGCTGCCGTAGCTCTGCAACGCATTGAGCGCGTTGCGAGTACCGAGAACCTGCTTCACGTCCTCCTGGATCAAGTCGCAGACTTCCTTGAGTTCTGACAACGGCAAATCGCTGAGACGACAACCACGTGCTTCGCAATGAGACACCAGGCGGCCGACGGTTTCGTGTCCGGTTCGCATTGGCACGCCTTTCTTGATCATGTATTCCATCAACGCAGTGGCGTCGAGAAACCCATCTTCAATGCGCGAGGCGATCACGTCCAGTCGTAGCTCAGCACCAGCAATGATCGATGGTGCCAGTTCCAGCGACGCATGCAAAGCATCGTATGCAGTGAACATCGCCAGCTTGTCTTCCTGCAGATCCCGGTTATACGCCATCGGCAGACCCTTAATCAGAATCAGCAATTGTGGCAACGCCCCCATGACTCGCGCCGTGCGGCCGCGGATAAGTTCCAAGACGTCCGGATTGCGTTTCTGCGGCATAATTGACGAACCCGTCGTGTAGGCATCAGGCAGACTGATGAAACCAAATTCCGTCGTGAACCAGACAATCCATTCTTCAGCCCACGTACTCAGATGAGCGGCAACCAATGACAGACAGAATACGAACTCAACCAGGAAGTCTCGATCACTGCTTACATCAAGGCTGTTCGCCGCGACAGATTCAAAGCCCATCAGTTTCGCTGTCAGATCACGTTCGATCGGGAGCGATGTCCCCGCCAATGCAGCCGCACCTAACGGACACACGTTGACTCGCTTGCGACAATCGGCCAATCGCTCACGATCTCGTTGAAATTTTTCGACATATGCCAGCCAGTAGTGCGCCGCCAGTACCGGTTGCGCACGCTGCATGTGTGTATAACCCGGCAACACAACGTCCGCGTCCTGATCGCAGCGTGCAAGGAATGCTTTTTGAATCTCTGTCAGCAGTTTGTCCAGTTCATCAATTGCGTCGCGAGTATACAGTTTTAGATCCGTCGCCACCTGATCGTTACGACTGCGGCCCGTGTGCAGCTTGCGCCCCATATCTCCAACGCGGGTGATAAGTGCGTTTTCGATGTGCATGTGGATGTCTTCCAGATCCGTGCGGAAGACGAATTGCCCTGCGGCAATTTCTTCGCCAATCTGATCCAGATGCGCACAGATGTGATCACGATCATCAGCACTGATGATTCCAGCATGTGCCAGCATCGTGGCGTGTGCCATAGATCCACGAATATCGACCGCATAAAGTCGCTTATCGAAGCTGATGGATTCTGTGAACGCTTCGACTCGAGGATCAGTCGCCTGATGAAATCGTCCGCCCCATGCTTTAGTCATACAGATTCGTCCCTGTGAGGTCCATTGATTTGTGATTTACATTGAATACGACCGAAACTGGCGTCTCTGCCTGTAGCGAAAGTCGTCAAGACTTTCGGCGGTTCAGCGTGAATCCGAAAGTCTTGACGACTTTCGCTACTATTAAACTCGACATTGACGACGCAATAGCTTACTCGGGACGCTTGCCATGTTCCACGATCACAGTGGTTCGAATTCCGCCACGTGGTGTAAATGCTGCCTCAATCTTCATCCAGCGCGGGTTCGTGACGGCCACAAGGTCGTCCAGAATCATGTTGGTCACGCGTTCGTAATACGCACCATGATTTCGATACTGCTGCAGGTACATTTTCAACGACTTGAGTTCATAGCAGACTTTATCGGCGACGTAAGTGATCGTCAAAGTGCCAAAGTCTGGCTGGCCCGTTTTTGGACACATCGACGTGAATTCCGGAGCAACGGTGTCAATGACGAAATTTCGCTGCGGATATGGGTTTTCGAAGGTTTCGAGCAAATCACGGGTTGGATCAGACATTGATGAATGGGCCTGTTTAAAGTTCGATTGAGATTGAGATAACGTGAAAAGCAGGACGGGACTCCAGTCCCGTCGTGACATGTATGGTTCGCGTCAGGACGGGTCTGGAGACCCGTCCTACGAGATGGCACTGCGGACCAGGATCATAGACATGTCACCGGTTCTCAACGACGAATTCACCCGCAGAATTGCCCTGATTCCCGTTTCGGGAGCAGGATTCCGCTGACTAACGCTCGCAATTCGGAATGCTACAATGCGAAATCTGCAAGCGGTGGGATTCCGCCTGCGCGAATTGAACCTATCAGTCCATCCTGGAAGAAAAATAACGGAGAAATTGTCCGATGAGTCTTGCGATTACCGCCCTCCACGCTCGTGAAATTCTTGACAGCCGCGGCAACCCAACAGTGGAAGTTGACATCCAACTGGAAGACGGCACTGTCGGCCGCGCGGCAGTTCCCAGCGGAGCCAGCACCGGGGCTCACGAAGCCTGCGAAATTCGCGACACTGGTGACACAGGACGCTACCTTGGAAAGGGCGTTCTGCAGGCCGTTGAAAATGTCAACGGTGAAATCGCTGACACCTTGATGGAAATGGATTCCTACGATCAAGCCGTCATCGACCAGACCATGCTGGAACTCGACGGAACCCCAAACAAGGCACGTCTCGGTGCCAACGCAATTCTGGCCGTGTCGCTCGCAAACGCTCATGCAGCAGCCGCAAGCTGCGGTCTGCCATTGTTCCGCTATCTCGGCGGCGTGGGAGCCAACTGTCTGCCGGCGCCGATGATGAATATCATCAACGGTGGTGCTCATGCCAACAACGGCATCGACATTCAGGAATTCATGGTCATGCCGCTGGGCTTTGACTGCTTCAGCGACGCATTACGAGCCGGTACGGAAATCTTTCACAGCCTGAAAAAGGTTCTCGCCGGAAAAGGCATGAGCACCGCCGTCGGCGACGAAGGCGGATTTGCCCCGGACCTGAAGACCAACGAAGAAGCTCTGGAAGTGATTATGCAGGCGATTGAGGCCGCTGGTTATCAAGCTGGTGAGCAGATCCGAATCGCTCTGGACTGTGCCGCCACGGAATTCTTCGATTCCAAGACTGGCATCTACACAATCGATGGCAAGAAAATGGATTCCGACGGAATGGTCGGCTTGCTGGATTCGTGGGCCAGCAAGTACCCGATTTGCTCAATCGAAGACGGCTGTTCCGAAGACGACTGGGACGGATGGAAGAAGCTGACCGATAAACTTGGTGTGCGGCTGCAACTTGTGGGTGACGACTTGTTCGTAACCAACGTAACTCGCCTGAGCCAGGGAATCGACAAGGGTATTGCCAACAGTATTCTCGTTAAGGTCAACCAGATCGGAACACTCACTGAAACCATTCAAGCTGTGCAGATGGCCTATCGCAACGGCTACACGGCTGTAATGAGTCATCGATCTGGCGAAACCGAAGACACCACGATCGCCGATTTGGCTGTCGCACTTCGAACGGGACAGATCAAGACGGGTTCCGCCAGCCGCACAGACCGGATTTGTAAATACAATCAACTGCTCCGCATCGAAGAGTTGCTGGGCGACACTGCTACCTTCGGCGGCACGATTGGCTAGTTGTCCTTAACGGGCTTTACCACTCAAACACCGCTGAATCGAAGAGTTCGACAGCGATGACCACCGAAGAATCGGACACCAACATTGAACCGACCTCTGAGGAACTGACTACAGTTCCGCAGACGGTCGGTTCTTTTTTGATATCGATTGCATTCTGGTCTGCGTTGCTGTTATCGGCAGTCATGTACGCGGGAGTCGCGCTGTCCCCGAAGCTGGCCGACTGGATCAGCGTGCGCCAACAACATGCGGCCAATGCTGTTCGTCTTCAGGAACTGGAAGACGAAATCGACTACCTGGAACGCGTGTCTGTCGCCTTAAAAAGCGACCCTGAATTCGCACATCGTCTGGTTCATGCAACACAATCGGGCAGCACGGAGAACGAATTTGTTCCGGTCTCTGGCAGCTTGGTGTTCGGCGGCGTGCGAGACAAACCCACCATAGAGCAACCGCTGGTTGAACCGGCAGTTGCTGAACTTGTGCTGCATCTGGCAAGTCATCAGAAGCATCGAACATGGCTCTTATTGGCAGCGGCGGGCCTTACCGTTTTAGCCTTCACGCTCCTCAACGAATCCGGTACCGGCATCATGCAGGCGGCCTACGGCGCAGTTCGGCATTTTGCAGACGCAGCAGTCGCACGATACCGACAGGATTTGCCCGCGGAATCCACCGATGTTTCGAAAACGAACGACGCCGACGAAACTATTCTGTAGCCGGAGTCGTGAGACTTCGGATGCATTTGGACGCAGGGACGTCTGAACTCTCACGAGTTCAGCTACGAGAATTCGGGCACTGTAGGAACGTTTGATTTTCGTAGCGTTTTTACAGCTCATTCAGCAGCGCCAGCGCAGAACTCCACGAATAATTCTGCTGCACACATTTCATCCCGGCCTCGCCGAGAGTTTGCTGCAATTGTTTGTCGTCGAAAACTCGACTGAGCGATGCAATCCAATCGGCGGCATTGTCAGCACGAAGTAAATGTACGCCGGGTTCCGCCGCCAGACCTTTGAGCGGTTCCGGCGAACAGATGACCGGCCGGCCACACGCCATCGCTTCCAGAACTTTATTCTGAACACCACGCGCGATCTGCAATGGAACGACCGCGCACGTTGCTCGCATCAGCCACGGACGCACGTCTGGCACAGAACCAGTCACCTGAATTCCCGCGATTACACTAAGAGCCTGGACTTCCGGAGTTGGGGATTTACCCACAACATAGAATTTCGCATCAGGATAGCGCTGCCGAAGTCCCGGCCAGACGTTCTGCGCAAACCAGATCGCGCCGTCAGCGTTTGGCTTGTAATTCATCACACCGACGAAGGCGCAGGAATGAGGTTCGGACTGCGTGTCTGATTGTGGCGCAAAGTATTCATAATCGACGCCATTACTAACAGCCGTGATTCGGTCGGTCGGACAAAACGCGCGAAACAATTCGCATTCGGCGTTACTGACAACGAGTAGCCGTTCGCAGGTTTCCGCCAGCCCACATTCGACCTTTCGAAGTCGCCGACCTTCTGTTCCATAAATCAACGACATCGGAAACTTAGCCGCCTTTGCATAGTCCATCCACTTTTGACTATCGACGTCAATGAAATCGACCCAACGTCTGGTGTCAGCGCTAATGCATGGCGGAAACAAATAACGCGCGACGCCGGATGACGAAGCCAGAACGGCGTCGTATTTTGTGTGGCGACTCCATTCACGAAGCTTTTCCTTCAATGCCGGGGAATCAAACAATCCCTCAGTTACCGTTTTGCCCGACAGCATCGAAATTGCACCACGAACGTAGCGACCGCGACCGGCATGTGGAATGACGGCCAACTGATTGGTCACACCGCGAAGGACATTCAACGTGTCTTCTGAAGCAGGTTCATCGGCAAGGCAGGCCAGATCAACCGACGCTCGTCCCGCGAGAAATTTCAAGATGTTCCAGGTTCGAATTCTGTCACCGCGATCTGGCGGATAGGGAACTCGATGAGTCACATAAAGAATTCGCGCGGTCATGGCTGAGATCAATTTCTGTCAAAGCGTCGGAGCAAAACTATCGATGGAATCCAACCCTAGTCGAAAATAACATTCAGTTGATTGCAATTGGCCAGACAGCCAGAGCACTTCACAACTTCAGCATTCGACCGTCTAGTCCCGTGGCATGATCATCGTGCGTTCATCGGCAAGCCTGACAGCCTCCGCCTGTTTTTGCCGCAAATCGTCAATTGCATCCTGAAGCGCCTGACGCGTCAGGCGGTTTTTGCGGAGCGACTGACTCATGTGAACTCGACTCGCAACGGCGTCGCCCAGAGCGAGCAGGACAAGCCACATGGAAATTAAAAGCAGTCCCATGACATAAGCTGCTGCAAATCCCGGTGACGACTTGAATTGCGGCAAGTAGTCACACATCGAGATCAATGCACCCAGTGTGATCGTGAGCGCTGAAGTCTGCATGCGGCGACGATATTGCTGCTCAAGGAACTTGAGTTCGGTGGGGTGAATGCCAGCATCATTCAGATACAGACGGCGTCGGTAGACGTGCCAAGAAATCATCCCGATTCCAAAGAACCAAACGAGGGCTCCAACGCCTATAAACATGTAGTCAGTTGCCATGGAATCAGCCCGATAGTCCGGGATTTACAAATGCCTCGACTCGCCATCGTCGGCGTGTTCGAGTGAAAACACATCAAACAGTTTGCGGCAAGTGGCATTCCAAATCAAGTCATTACTCACATTTTGAGTCGCAAGCTGTTTCATTGTTTGATCTTACGATCCTGAAGGACTCGCCGCGACCTATTCCCTGCGCAGCGATTTGATTCAACTGCCGTTCAAAATATCTGTCACTCTGGCTGACATCAGGGGATTCACATCTCCGGCGTGCCGCAGTACACTGCCGACCAGGTTGGTCTGTCGTTTGTCATTGAGCCACACTTGCTATGCAATTATCGAAGATTCGCTTCCTGCCTTGGCTGATATTGGCTGGTGTCGTTGCCGGAATTGCTTGTTCGTGGTTGTCAGAGGGCATTGCATTTCAACTGACGCGATCGGACATTTCTGGTGCTGAACGAATCATGCGGCTGCAGCAGTTTTTTCGTCAGGCCGGAATCTGGGCACCAGCGCTTTATGTGGTGTTTGTCACCATCGAAGTTATTGTCGCGCCGATTCCGGGAGTGCTGCTTTACGCTCCGGGGGGATTAGTATTCGGGCCGTGGATGGGTGGCCTGTTAGCGCTGCTTGGCAACATCATCGGTTCAGGGATTTCCTGCGGATTAACTCGCAGCTTTGGGCCTGCATGGCTGAATCGTATCGGTTCATCCGGAGCGATCGAACGGCTTCAGGCCACTCTTGATCGCCGTGGCGGGTGGCTGATTGTGATGCTGAGGCTGAATCCGTTGACATCGACAGATCTTGTGTCATACGCAGCGGGATTCACTCGAATTCCAATTCGAACTGTCATGCTGGCGACGGGGATCGGCATGGCTCCGTTGTGTTTTGCACAGTCGTGGCTTTCGGACAGCGTCTTCAATAAATGGCCTCATCTTCTGGGGCCGCTGCTCGTCCTGAGTGTTGTGTATTTGGTCATCGTGACTGTTGTCGTTGCCAGACTCCTGCGTTCATCGCCAGCAAATGCGACAGTTGGGAATGAATAAGGGTCGGCATGGACTCGGTTTTTCGATATCCTGTAGCTCCACACTTCGCATTTGGTTCGTCTTGAACGTGCGCTCCGCTCCTGCCAACACACTGCCTCCACGCGAATGATTAAATACCTGATTTTTGCCAGCATCATATTCCATGAGTTGTTCGCATTCACGGCATTGCTGGCCGATGATTTGTTCCGCGAAAAAGTCGTGCCGTTGCTGGAACGACGCTGCCTAAGTTGTCACAACGAGACCGATCGCAAAGGCGAATTCTCGTTGCAGACGCAACAGCAACTGATGGATTCCGGTTTTGTTGAAGCAGGCCAGCCGGATCAAAGTCACTTGCTGGGTGTCGTCCTGGCTGGCCCCGATAATGCTCGTCCGGCGATGCCCAAAGATGCCGATCCACTTAGCACTGATGAAGTGGAAACGCTTCGCGAGTGGATTGCCGCTGGAGCGGAATGGCCCAAAGATTTCCGACTCACAGAACCCGTCGTGGACAATTTTGATTGGTGGTCGTTGCGTCCAATCGCTCGGCCAGCCACGCCGGAATTCTCTGACGATGCCGCACGTCAATGGATACGAACGCCGATTGATGCGTTTGTGCTCAGTAAACTCCGCGAACACGGATTGCAGCCCTCTGCCGAAACAGATCGACGCACACTGATTCGTCGCGTGACATTCGATCTGATTGGCCTGCCCCCGACACTCGAAGAGATCACTGCTTTCGTACACGATCAGTCTTCTGAAGCCTATGACAAGGTCGTCGATCGTTTACTGGCATCGCCTCATTACGGTGAACGTTGGGCGAGGCACTGGCTGGACGTTGTGCGATACGCTGACACGTGTGGTTATGACAAAGACAAACTTCGGCCGAATGCGTGGCCGTATCGCGACTACGTCATACGTTCGTTCAACGACGACAAGCCATACACTCGTTTCGTCCAGGAACAACTGGCTGGCGATGTGTTATTTCCGGGTGTACCCGATGGGATTCTTGGACTGGGATTCATCGCCGCTGGTCCGTGGGATTTCATTGGCCACGTCGAAGTCTCAGAAAGCAAGATCGACGGCAAGGTCGCTCGGAATCTGGACCGCGACGACATGGTCACCAGCGCGTTGAATACCTTCTGCAGTGCAACCATTCAATGCGCGCGGTGTCACAATCATAAGTTTGATCCGTTTACGCAGCAGCAGTATTACAGTCTGCAATCGGTGTTTGCCGCAGTAGATCGCACTGAGCGACCGTATGACACTGATCCGGCCGTTGAAGCGAAGCGGTATGCGTTGACAACACAAAAAGCCGCTGCTCAAAAACAGTTGAAAGATCTGGACGCTGCCATTCGAACTGAAGGCGGTGAACAACTTGCTGTGATGGAACAGCAGATCAATGAATTGCGTCCTGCTGTGGAACCCACTGCAAAACTCCCGGAATTTGGTTACCACAGCCAGATCGCAGCGACGGCGGACAGCGAGAAATGGGTCGAAGTGGATTTAGGGCAAGACGTAGAGGTATCGAACGTTATTCTCCATCCGTGCCATGATGACTTTGCAGGCATCGGCGCGGGATTCGGGTTTCCGTTGCGATACAGGATCGAAACAGCAACCAACGCACAGCGATTGGCCGGCATGTCGCCCGAAGTCGTGCTGGCGGCAACCGACATTGATTCTACAAATCCCGGACTCACACCAGTTTCCGTGCCGTGCCACACGACGGCGCGTTACATTCGCGTCGTTGCAACGAGGCTGGCGACACGTCAAAACGATTTCATATTGGCACTCGCTGAACTTGAAGTGATCGCTGCCGATGGTTCGAATGTTGCCGCGAACGCTTCCGTGGCAGCTCTTGATTCTATTGAAGCGCCCGAGCGTTGGCGCAAGAGTAATCTAACGGACAAAATCTGGCCTGCAGCAGTGAATCCGGAGGCTGCCGCGAAACTGGCAGAAATTCAAACAGTTCGCGATGCTCTGATGGCAAAATTGAACACTGATGCACGCAACACACAACGTGCGGTGCTGACGCAGCAACTTTCCAACATCGACAAAGAGCTGATCGCGTTGCCAATTGGTCGCATGGTCTACACCGCTGCCACGCACTTTACTCCGCAGGGCAATTTTCGCCCGACGGAAGGCAAACCGCGTCCCGTGAAACTGCTGCATCGAGGCAACGAAACACAGCCGCGTGAAGAAGTCCAGCCTGGTACGATTCCGCTGCACGCCAACGACACATGGCAGTTTTCATTGCCAGAGAATCACACTGAAGCCGACCGCCGCGCTGCGTTGGCTCACTGGGTTTCAAGCCCCGACCATCCGCTCACCTGGCGGTCGATTGTCAATCGCGTCTGGCAGTACCATTTTGGCCGAGCGATCGTGGATTCACCGAACGACTTCGGTCGCATGGGGCAACTTCCCAGCCATCCGGAATTGCTGGACTGGCTGGCTGTTGAGTTTCGTGATAATGGTCAGTCATTCAAGGAGCTTCATCGTCTGATTGTCACGAGCCGCGTGTATTGCCAGAGTTCCAGCGACAAGCCGACAACCAGCATAGTGGATGCCGACAACAAATATTTCTGGCGGATGAACCGTCGCCGTTTGGCGGCGGAAGAAGTCCGCGATTCAATTCTGGCCGTGAGCGGTCATTTGAATTCTGAAATGGGTGGTCCTGGCTTTTATCTGTTTGAGCTTGAAAAGCCTGAACATTCACCGCACTATGAATACAGCAAATTTGATCCGGAAGACGCTCGCTCTCATCGCCGCAGCATTTATCGCTTCATCGTACGTTCGCAGCCCGATCCCTTCATGACCACACTCGACTGTGCTGATTCTTCACAAAGTACGCCACGTCGGCACGAAACGCTCACGGCCTTGCAGGCTTTGTCGTTGCTGAACAATCGTTTTACCTTGTCGATGGCACAACATTTTGCGAAGCGATTGGAGAATGAATCGGCACTCATCAATGATCAGGTTGATCATGCATACCTGCTGTTGACGGGTCGAAGTCCTTCGCCGGACGAAGCGAGTGAAATGGCGGAGTACGCCAAAAAGCATGGACTGGCGGCATTGTGCCGCTTGTTGTTCAATCTCAGCGAATTTGTCTTTGTCGATTGAAAGAGTGCTCCCTCTCGGGCGATTCCCCCAACAAAGATCCTTGCGGACTCCGTCGGTCGTTTCCCCTGGGAAGGAGCAGCTCAGCCAATCGGGCTTCAACAGAAACAGGTCGCGAATCGCGCTGCACTATTTTCTGAAGAGCCCGTAAAGAATAGTTCCGAAATAATGTACGTCAGCCTTTCCCGGCTGACTCGTTCGACTTCATGTCAGGCTGGAAAGCCTGACGTACTTTTCAGGACCGCTCCTTGTTGAGTTGTGGCAGAATGCGGCCGTGTGTAACCAGACGCCACATTAAATTATTCTGGTTCGACTTCTTTTCCGAGAATGAAATAATGCAGCAATGTTTCCATGGAGGAATTCCCCCATTGAAATGCTTTCTATGCTGACTTCTCAAAGTTGTGTACCTGGTATTCCCCATGAAACCAATCATCGCCATCACAGCCGGAGACGTTGCCGGAGTCGGACCGGAAGTGATTCTTCGGGCCATTGAAAATCCGGAAACCGTTTCGGTCTGCTATCCGGTACTGATCGGGCATCCGGAGATTTTTCGTGGGGCCGGAGTCGTGTTTGGCCTGCGAGTTCTGCTTCAGGAATATGCCGATGATTCTGATGCCAACTGTCTGCGAGCCGCAGTTGCTGACGCCGAATTGAAACGCCAGATTCTGTGTATTGATCCTGCTGGTCATACTGTCTTGTCTGCACCGCGTTGCCTTGTCAGCAAAGAAGCGGGCGACGCAGCATTCCAGTATCTTGAAGCCGCAATCAATCTGGCGAAAAATTCGTCAGTCGATGCAATTGTTACGGCACCTCTGAACAAGGAGGCATTGCATCTCGCTGGACATGATTTTCCAGGGCACACTGAAATTCTTGCCGACCGCTGCGGCATTCAGGAATTTGCGATGATGCTGCATCTTCCTGAATCCGCCATGACAGAATGGCGACATCTGATTCGTCCGATCCAGGGCTCCACAACGGTCTCAAACGTTGGGACTGCATTGAATGGCCTGAGCATCGCTCACGTCACTTTACACACGTCAATCGCAAGCGTGCCGGGCATGCTGAGTACGGAATCTGTTGTCGGCAAGATTCGGCTGATGGACCAATTTCTGCAGCGGATTCATTGCGAACGCCGCGCGATCGCGGTGTGTGCGCTGAATCCACATGGAGGGGAAAACGGATTGTTTGGTGACGAAGAAGCACGGCTTATCCAGCCTGCGGTTGAAGCATGTGTATCAACCGTGAAATCCGTGGTCGGCCCGCTGCCTGTCGATACCCTTGTTCGCCGAGCGGTGAGCGGCGAGTTTGACGGCATCGTGGCGATGTATCACGATCAGGGACATCTTCCCGTGAAGTTGATCGGATTTGAATCGGCGGTGAACATTACACTTGGATTGCCAATTATCCGAACCAGCCCGACACACGGCACGGCGTTTGATCGTGCATGGAATCCTCAAACCCCCGCCAGTGCGCTCGGCATGATCGAAGCGATAAAAATTGCAGCGGCGCTGGCAAAGAATCGGTAACGGATAGAGGCTAATGTCGCGACTGTGATGCTCGTAATCATAATCTTCATCTTAATCCTAATCGGCTTGGCGGAACCGATTACGATTATGAGTAAGATTAAGATTATGAAAATTCAAAGCCCAGGTGGCCAGTCGCCATCCGGAGTATTGAAATCCTGGTTGCCGTTACCATATTCGTTGTCATTGCCGTTGCCGTAGTCATCAGGCGGTGGCGGCGGATTGCGAAGTCGTTCCTGAAACTGCTGAAAAGAATGTTTCAGCGAATCCAGCAGCCGCTGAGCATTCGCTGATGCCATGAAAACTCGCTGCGACACCGATGAACGCGGAAAGAATGTTGTGATGAAGTCGAATGAAAACTCCGTAGGCGAATGGCCGATCATCACGGCGTTGGCGTAAGTGCCCGACTGCACGTCATCACTGATCTTCAGCGATTCATAAAGGTCCTGTGCGGATTGTCGCTGCTGTTGATTTTGATTCGGAATCACGGGCATGTGAATCGGTCCGAAGCGGTCTTCGAATCGCTGGATATTTTCTTTCAGCGCTGCGATGAACTGATTCACAACAACCGGTGGCATCACGACGCGTGCGACGACTTGTTGAGGCTGTTGCATTCGCAGCAAAAAATCCACGATGAATTCGTGTTGTCCCTGAAGCACAACCGCACCTGTGGTGAAGACGCCTCGCGCGACATGTGTTGGAACAAGCGCGCCAATGTGGGAGTGTCGAATTTCCTGGCTCTGTGGGCCATCGTTTTCTGATGGCTCTTCAGTGGGTTCGTCTGGATTTGACCGATCTGTCATTGTCGTAAAGTCTTCAGTTGAAACTTGTGGGCTGGAAGGTTTTCTAAGTTTGAAGTTCGTCCCAGCAAAAAGGCTTAGCATCGACTTAATGCTAAGCCTTGGTCGATTCTATCGAAGGTGAGCCACGAATTACTAGGAATTCGGCTGCACTTTCACTCGCTTCCGGACGTCCGTTTCAAGGACGCCAAACGCCTGTTCATGTCGCTGCAATGCCATGGACAGCGCGCTCCAAAGTCGCTTGGCAGTGAAGTGATTCAGGATGATCCGCTGAGTCACTTTTACTTCAACTTTACCAGTTGCGTATGGCGTTGGGTTCAGGCCCAAGTCCAGGATCAGTTCTTCCGGAGTGCTGGACACTCGACAGAAATTTGCATAACCGGCATTGGCGTCAGCATCGGTCACAATGACTTCCTGCGTCTGCTGTGCTTCCGGGCCACGGGCTGCTTCCTGTTCTGGTGCGTTCTCACTATCGCTCACGTTCATTTTCTCCAAAAGATGGGGCGTTTCAGGATCGTCCGGGGTGAATTTCCGGACACAAACTTGTACTGGTGGAGGACTTATAGCACTGCTGCACAATCAGGGCAACGTCGGTCTCGACCGTTTCCAGTTTGTCACGGCTCTGCCGCCGCAGGCTGAGTCAAGACGGGCAAACTAGGGGAATCAAACGGGAATTCGCTGGAATTTCGGATGAGGCTGCGATGGGCAGAATTCAACAACTCAATTTTTCGCCGCACGATTGCGAAACCATTCGGCTGTGATTTTCAGCCCGTCGGCCACGGTCACTGTTGGACCGAGCAACTCAACCAGACGGTCAGCATCCAGCAGCGAACGTTCAACGTCACCAGCACGGCGGTCACCGTAACGAATCTCGCTGCTGCTTTTCAGAGTTGAACGAATGTGTTCGGCCAGTTGCAGAGTCGTTGTTTCTTGGCCCGTACCGACGTTCAGCACGCGCTCCGGAATTTGCCCCTGCAACGCGGCCATGTTGGCTTTGACGACATCGGCGATGAAAACGTAGTCCCGGACGCAGCCGGGATCGCCGATCGTGGTGCGAGCAAACACGCCGACAGGTTCATTTGCCAGCATGCGATTGCAGAAAATTGCAACAACGCCCGCTTCTCCATGTGGATCCTGTCGAGGTCCGTAAACGTTGGCATAGCGCAGGACTGTAAAGTTCAATTTGTGTTCGTGGCGAAAACAGTCCAGATATTTTTCAACGGCGAACTTACTGCACGCGTAAGGACTGAGCGGCAGCGGAACAGTGGAAATCGATGCGCGTGTACCTTCTGGTACTTCACCATAGATCGCGCCGCCGGTGCTGGCAAACACCAGATGTCCGACTTTGTGATTAACGCAGGACTGCATGACATTGATCGATCCGATGATATTGATCGAAGCGTCTTTCTGCGGTTCGCGAACGCTGATTGCCACACTGGCCTGAGCCGCCTGATGACTCACCGCTGTCGGCTTAAAACTGGCGAATGCCTTTTCGACGGCCGCTGCGTCCTGGATATCAACCTGAAAGAATTCGGCTGCCGCAGGAACGTTTTCCCGTCGGCCGCTGCTGAGGTCGTCCAGAACTGCGACTTGCCAGCCCGCTGCGAGGGCTTTATCTGCCAGATTGCTGCCAATAAATCCCGCGCCGCCGGTGATCAAAAGTTGCATATTCAGTGTTCCCGAGTCATCAATCGCTGCCAAAGCCATCCGCCGTTACTCTATCCGATAAATCCTAATGAGCGTCGTACATGCTGTGAATACCAGCACGTCTCCTGCCGTTCCGATAGACGTATTCCGGTCGTATTAATCCTGACGGCAGTCCTCACGGATGTGGCGTTGATGAATTTTCTGGCAAACGAACCTGTTGGGCGTGACGTGTGTCGTTGTCCTGTGCAATGTGCTGGATTCGTACCAACAAATGCGAACGAAGATTCGCTCGACGCTCTGCGTTTACAGCAGCAGCCCCACGCGGGGTTCCATCACGCAGGCTTTCTAGTGGTTGACGTGGAAGCCGCTCCTTAGGTCGCGATCATCGCCGCTGCGAGACGCTTGACATCGGATTGCAGGCTGTTCATTTCATCCGAATCCCAAAATGGCTATAAACGGTATGCTGGACACACTTCCGGCGGCGGCCAATACTCTCACACCATCAAGCATTTTGAGCAACATCGCAGAATCGGGTTCAACGTTTCACACAGGTGTGACACGTTGAAATCAATTCATTCGTTGCTCTGCTAATCCCCGATTCTGCGTCAGCACCTGCCATTGCAGGTCACAAGGAAAAATATGAGCGACGCTCAACAAACGTCATTCGAAGATCAAATCATGGCCGTAGTCAGCGAGATTGACTACCGCCCGGTGACACAGGCCATTCTGGCCAAATCAATTGATGTCAAAAAGAAGGCACTTCGCGACTTCCGCGATTCATTGGCCAATCTCATCGAAGCAGGCAAACTGCGACAGGACAAACAAGGCCGAATTCGCGTTCGAGGAACCTCCGGGCTGGTGTCTGGTGTGTTGCGAAAAATCAGCAGCGGTGCCGGTTTCGTGATCCCGACTGAGCCATCGAAGGATGCCAAGGACCCCAAGTCCGGTGACATCTACGTTTCCGCTCGCGATATTCGCGATGCGCAATCCGGCGATGAAGTGATGGTGCGAGTGACAGAAAAACGCCGCTCCGGTGGCCAGCGTTGCGGGATCATCGAAAAGGTCGTTGATCGCGCGACCAGTATCTTTGTCGGAACTTATTTTGAATCCAGCGGCCAGGGTTTTGTGCGAGTCGATGGGACCGTTTTCGGTGCCGCAATTCACGTCGGCGATCCCGGCGCAAAGGGAGCAAAGCCAGACGACAAAGTCGTAATTGAAATGCTGCGATTTCCAACAGCAAATCGCGTTGGTGAAGCCGTCCTGACAGAAGTCCTCGGCAATCGCGGTGATCCGGGCGTCGATACGATGACGGTGATTCACAGCATGGGATTGCCGTTCGAATTTCCTGATTCGGTTCTTGATGACGCCCGTCGTCAGGCTGATGCCTTTGACGATACAAACTTACAGGGACGAACGGACCTCACCGGCGAAACGATCGTGACCATCGATCCTGTTGACGCCCGTGACTTTGATGATGCGATCTCATTGTCACGGTCCAAAGACGGACACTGGCATTTGGGAGTTCACATTGCCGACGTGGCTCATTTTGTGCCGGTCGGCAGCAAGCTCGACCAGGAAGCTCAGAAACGAGGCACCAGCGTTTATCTGCCGCGTCATGTTATTCCTATGTTGCCGGAACTTATCAGCAACGGCCTTGCGAGTCTGCAGCAGGGGCAAGTGCGGTTTACAAAAACTGCGTTCATTGAATTCGATGAGACCGGAACAGTTGTGGGCACGGATGTTGCAAATTCGGCGATCAAGGTCACGCGGCGGTTCGCTTATGAAGAGGTCATGCCGATTCTCGAGCACCCAAAGAAATCGTTCCCGAATGTGACGCCGGAAGTTCGCGCGTTGCTGGAGTCTATGTTTGAACTGGCGATGCTGTTGCGTCGTCGACGGTTCGCTCACGGCGCGCTACAGATGGGCATTCCGGAAGTCGCGATTGATTTCGACAAAGACGGCGCAGTGAGTGGCGCTCACACACGGCATCACGATCAGAGCCATGAGATTATTGAAGAGTTTATGCTGGCGGCCAACGTGGCTGTAGCCAGTTTGCTCGACAGCCGAAAATTGCCGTTCCTGCGTCGCGTTCACGGTGACCCGGACGAACTTAAGATGCGGAATTTTCAGCAGTTTTGCCAGGGACTTGGCCTGACTCTGAAGAAATCTCAGGATCGTAAGGAAATTCAGGCACTCATCCACGGTGTTGAAGGCAAACCTGAAGAACGTGCGGTCAATTTTGCGTTGTTGCGAAGCATGCAGCAGGCCGTCTATTCGCCTGAAGTCATGGGACATTACGCTCTGGCAGAAGAAGACTATTGCCATTTTACGAGTCCTATTCGCCGGTATCCTGATTTAACCGTGCATCGGCTGATTGGGCAAATTGCCGCAAAGCGATCTCCGACACCGCCGTCAGTTTCGGAGCTGATCCAGCTTGGCAAGCATTGTTCAATCACTGAGCGCCGTGCTGAAAAAGCGGAACGCGAGTTGATTCGTATCAAGATGTTGCGTTATATGTCCGGACATATTGGCGAAGAAATGGACGCAATCATCACCGGCGTTGAAAGCTTTGGGATGTTCTGTCAGGGTATTGAGATTCCTGCGGAGGGGATGATTCACCTGAGTGCGCTCAACGATGACTTCTACGTCTATGATCAGGCAACACGTCGGCTGACAGGCAGCAGAACTCATCGGGAGTATCGGCTTGGTGATCCAATCCGGGTCCTTGTCGCGGCCGTTGATATCGATCGGCGGCAGTTGGATCTGCGAGTCGCCGATTCAACGACAAGTGGCAGTAGCAAAAAGAAAGCCCGCCCGACACCCGCGGGCGAACATCGCCGTGCGGTTCATTCGGCCGAAAAGAAGCAAAGTTCGTCGGAGCCACCAACGAAAAATCGTGGTGGAAAGAAGCCAAAGGGCGGCGCAACGAAATCCAAACGCGGACGTAAACGATAACATCTGGGTCGCCGTGGCAGGCTGTCGATTTCATCGTCACCCGATGCGTCAGCGAGTGATTTGCGACCAAGAAGCCAGGCCATTCCATCCCTCACTGACGTTTCGGGTTGCGAATACAAAGCATGGGAAGGCGATCGAACCCTCGGTCGTCGGAAGTTAACTTCGTCAGCCTTTCTGGGCTGTCTCGTTCGGCCTGACGTAATTTTCGAAATCTTGTTCCGGGACTATTCCTCCGGCATCTATCGACCGCGACCTTCCAGGCTCATGCCGAACCATTGATTCAGTACCAATTCACCCAAAGTCGTGATTCCGCCAAATACAAGAGTTCCCTGCAGCGTCGCCACGACGACGACGGCGTACAGTTCTGCCATGTTGAATGACGCAACCTTCAATTGGATCAGAGAACCCAATCCCGTCGGCCCTGCGCTCAAAAAGAATTCGCCCACAATCGCGCCAACGATCGCGGAGCCGCTCGCAATGCGAATTCCAGAAATTAAATACGGCAACGCGGAAGGCATGCGCAGTTTGATCAGTGTCTGCAATCGCGTCGCCCGATTGAGTCGAAACAAATCCACGAGATCGGGATCAATCTGCAGCAGTCCTGTTGTTGTGTTCGTGATAATTGGAAACAGACTAATAATACTCGCCACCAAAGCGATGCTCTGAAATCCTCGTCCGAAAGTTAAAATTACGATCGGTGCGATGGCGATGATGGGAACAGTTTGCAGCAGAACAGCGTACGGATACAGGGCTCTGCGTACGACCGATGACTGCGAAAACAAAAACGCTGTCGCCGTGCCAATGAGTATACTCATTGATAGTCCGGTCATCGCTGCCGCGACGGTCATCAGGCTCGCGCGAGCCAGATCCTGCCACATCAGAAGTCCGGCATTCAGCACAGCCAGTGGCGCTGGAAACAGGTTTGGGTTCAAGCCTTTGACTTGTACCAGAAACGTAATCAATCCCTGCCACGCGCCAAGCATCAACAGCAGGACAGCGATCGGCATCAGCCATTTTGCAACGGATGCATTATCAGAGCCTGAATTTCGTGAGTTCATTGACTCCTGCACGATCCATTATTTAGGTGATGTTATTTTCACAAACGTCAACGCTGACTGAATCCGACGAAGTCTCGGGGACACAACAAAAGAAGTCTCGGGGACACACCACTTTTCTCGAAACTAAACACGACTCCTGGATGAACAGGGCTTTTGAGAAGAACCAGAAAACCCTTTGATCATTCTTATTAAAATGCGGTGTCCCTGGCGTACTCCGCCGTTGGTCGTTTCGAAGGTCAGATGACGGAGATGATCCGACATACGCCGGTAGGTCTTCTTCACCGGCTTTAGACCGATGCTGCTGCCGTGCTCGTCGCGAGCCAGGACGAGGTCACTAGCTTTGATGTTCTCGATATTCTTCGTGCCGAGCCTGGGTTGTGACGGTGAAATTTCTGCCGCGAGCGAGGCTGCGGCGAATGGCTGAGCTTTTGCGATCGCCGGTGTGGCTTCGGCAGATGTTGTCAGCGAACGAACCGAGAACAGCCCACCCAGCAACAAGCTGGCGGCGATGTTCACGCGGCAAGTTTTCGAGAGCGGCGTTCGAGATGGAACTGTCTGCTCTGAAGTTGATGGATTTATCACCATTCGGCTGGCCCCTATTTGCGATGGATGAAACTCCGAATGCAGGCAACGGAGCAACAGCCGATGGGAATCCAACGAATCAGGACGAACCAGACCCAAATCACGATGGAAACGTAATATTCAACGGTGATCCAGAATCCGTTGCGTACATGATGGAAATCTGGAACCAATTGAAGGAACGAGCCAAGGAAAACGAAAAACTTCAAGACGACGTCTGTTTTGCCAGCGGGTTTCTACCGTGTCTGGATGCAGGCTGTCAGCTCATCAGGCGAACTGAGTCCCTGGAGTTTGCCGGTTGATTTTACAGTGGCGTAACACGGTGCTCTGACACGCCGCACGCGACTACGCTGCATCTTCGCGGGCGAGAAGCTGGATGCGGCCGCCAGCGAGACGCACGGTGCGGTGGGCCTGTGCGGCGATGGCTTCGTCGTGGGTGACCATAACGATGGTCAACTTCTGATTTTCGTTCAGCGAATTCAGCAGTTCCATAATGCCGCCGCCAGTGACAGCGTCCAGATTACCCGTTGGTTCATCGGCGAGCAGAATTTCCGGTTTTCCGACCAAAGCGCGGGCGATGGCTCCACGCTGCATTTCGCCGCCGGAGAGTTCCGATGGGCGATGTTTGATGCGGTGACCAAGACCAACTTGATTGATGATGTCCATCGCGGCATCACGGATTTCTTTTCGCTTGGCCCAATAACTGAAGATCGAATGCCGAATCATCAGCGGCGTCATGACGTTTTCGAGCAGCGATAATTCCGGCAGCAGGTGATAGAACTGAAAGATGAACCCGAAGACATGATTCCGCAGTTGGTCGCGTGCCTGCTGGTTCAGATTGTCGATGCGATTGCCGTCCAGCATCACTTCGCCAATATCCGGTGAATCCAGTAGTCCGATCACATGCAGCAGAGTGCTTTTTCCGGAACCGCTCTGTCCGATCACGGAAATAAAGTCACCGCGATTCGCTTTCAACCCCGCCCCTAGTAAGACGGGAATCTTGTGTTGGCCCTTGAAATACGCCTTCGAAATAGCCTCGGCGGAAATCAGTGGCTTGTTCATTTTCACGGTCTCAGCCATGGCGGTGTATTTCAGAAATAGTGTTCAGTTTTCGAACCGGATTTTTGCTGTAGGTCGGGTCTCCAGACCCGTCGTGACACAACCAAATCTGGACGAAGACTGGAGTCTCGTCCCACGCCCGAGTTTATTCAAACCTCAACGCACGCACGGGATGTAGCCGAGCCGCACGACGCGCTGGAAGAATGCTGGCAAGAACGGCGATCGCGATGGCCCCGGTCGCGACCCAAAATACCATGTAAGGATTGACGTAAGTTGGAATCTCGAAGAACTCATAAATCTTTTCGTCGAAGACTTTTCGTCCAGTCAGCCAGCTTAGACCGTCTTCGATGGGATTGATGTACTTGACGAACAGCAGCCCCATCACCACGCCAGCCAAACTCCCTACGATACCCAGTGCCAGGCCGTAATACAGGAAGATCGACATGACTCCGCTGGAACTTGCTCCCAGCGATTTCAGGATGCCGATGTCGCGAGTTTTCTCTACAACGATCATGTAGAAAATCGCGAGGATACCAAATCCTGCGACGGTGATGATTAGAAACAGTAGTACGTTCAGAATCGATGTTTCCATTTCGACGGCCGACAGCAGCAGGCCCTGTTTTTCTTCCCATGTCTTGATGGTCACAGTGCCTGGAGGAAAAGCGCCTTGCAGCGCGGCGATGGCTTTGGGAGCGTCATCGTAATTCTTCAGTCGGATGTGAATGGATGTGATGGCGTTATCCAGATGCATGCCGCGATTCTTCTGCAACTCCTTGATATTCATCAGGACGATGCTGGTATCGTACTCATTCATGCCGCTGCGAAAGGAATCGACCACTGTGGCATTCATTTTCATAATCTCAGGAGGTCTGCCGACGGTGTAGCTGCTCAGCACAATATCGTCGCCAGGTTGCACGAGCATGACTTTGTGAAGCTTGCGAGTTTCAGGGTCCTGAGCCTGAAAACTTACGATACCTTCACCCAAATACACACGGGCTGAAAATGGTGCCGTCTCAATTTTCGACTCAGGTTGACTGAATAGAGGGTCATCCAGAAAAAGATTATGCTGCAACGGATCAGGCTCGTTCGTGGTGTTTTCATTGACTGATGCTTCCCCATCGAATTCAGGCGCTGCTTCGTCCTTGCGATTTTCGTCCATTGTTTTCTTTACTGGCGGCTGCTCGTCCTGAAACGCACCGGCGATTTGCAATGCTTCCTGACGCTTCATGTTCTCACGATAAGCGGCAGCGGACTTCGTCAATTCCCAGCTCAACGGTATGTCTTTACTGCGTTCTGCTTCTTTAACCACAACGCCGTCTTCAATTACCGGATTGTAGCTGGCCATATACGATTGCAGTGGGCCGACGAGACCTCGGGTTTCCGGGTCGATGCCCTGGATCATCACTCGCGTTGTAATGGTGTTGTCGTTGTATGGATCGCGAAACATGATCATCCCTTCGCAGTCAATCGTGGGAGTCATCGCCGCGATGTATTCGCCCGCCGCAGCTTCGACAGCAGCCAATTGCCGATCGGTGTCTTCGATGCCTTCCATCGATCGGGATTCGATCACGATATCCGACAGAAAATTGTGCAACCGGTCACGCATTTCCGTCGTGAAACCAGCCATCACACTGTTCACGACAATCATCGTGGCGACACCCAGCATCACGCTGATAATGCTGGCGAGCGCAATGTAGCGAGTTCGCAGATATCGAACACACAGCAGTAGTTTGTACATCGAACGCACTCCATTGCGGGCTGAAAGATTTCACATCTGAAATCTGAAAGTTTAAATCTAGGCAATAGCAGTTTCAGGCTTCTTTGCGCCTGGTGGTTGAATCTCTGCATCTTCGTGCCGAGTCAACGGGAAGAAGATGACGTCCTTGATCGCTCGACTATTCGTCAACAACATTACTAAACGATCGATTCCAATTCCAAGTCCACCAGCCGGCGGCATACCGACTTTCAAGGCTTTCACAAAATCGTGATCCATTTTTGCCATCGAATCTTCAGCCGCCATTCCGGCAAGTTGAGTCCGAAACAATTCTTCCTGCAGCCGTGGATCGTTCAGCTCAGTATAAGCATTCGCCAATTCCATACCGCGAATATACAGCTCGAAGCGTTCCGCAATCGTTGGATCGGACTGACTGCGTTTGGTCAGCGGACAAATGGATGCCGGATAATCGATCACGAATACCGGCCCCTGCAGATGATCTTCAACCGTCTTTTCGAAGACTTCGTTGATGATCACATCCGGATGAACGCCATTGGTTTCGATGCCGCATTTCTTCGCGACGATTGCCACCGCAGCCGCATCGTGCATGTCGCAGCCCGCGTGTTCGCAAAACAAGTCGGCGTACTTTTTTCGAGGCCACGGTGCGGTCATGTCGATCGTGTCACCATCTTCGCCCCACGGCAGGTGCAATGTATCGCCGATGGCCTTGGCTGCGTTGACCACGATTTGTTCCGTCAAATCCATCATCGATTCGTAGTTGCCATACGCCTGATAGATTTCAATCATCGTGAATTCAGGATTGTGCGTCGCATCGACACCTTCGTTGCGGAAGACGCGACCAATTTCGTAAACACGCTCGATGCCGCCAACCATCAATCGCTTGAGATGCAGCTCCAATGCGATGCGAAGATACAGCTCCATATCGAGCGCGTTGTGATGGGTCACAAACGGCCGCGCGGCAGCTCCGCCAGCCACGGCGTGCAGCACTGGCGTTTCGACTTCGTAGAATTTCTGACCACGCAACGTCTGGCGAATGGAATCAATGATCTTCGACCGCTGTAACATGCGATCGAGCACGCCGTCGGTGTAGATCAAATCCAGATATCGCTGGCGGACGAGCGTTTCTTCGTCTTTCAGGCCGTGGAATTTCTCCGGCGGCTGAGTCAGCGATTTACACAGCACCGTCAGTTCCCGCACAAACACGGACTTTTCACCCGTGTTCGTCAGCCGCAAAACGCCGTCGATGCCAATAATGTCGCCGTCATCCAGCGCGCTCATCAGTTCCCATTGAGTTTCCGTCAACTCGCCGCGCGAAAACAGCAACTGAATGCGCCCCGTCTGGTCCTGAAGATCGACAAATCGCAGCTTGCCTGCTTTGCGGCGACCTCGAATGCGCCCGGCGACTCTTACGGTTTCCCCATCAATCCCGGATTCGGCAGGACAGCGTTCTCGAACGGCGGCAATTCCTTCGTGATTGTCGAAACGTTGACCCCACGGATCTTGTCCCAGGGACTGAATTTTCTCCAGCTTCTCCAATCGAGCAAGTTCGAAGCGGTCGGGTTTTGCAACGATGGTCATGAACGCACGTGGGCCAATATGAGCGAAATCCGCAGTGAAAATGCGATTTTCGGGCTCTTTTGAGAAATGAGAGACGATGAGTTTTTCGGCAGTTTCAGCCACCGAGGAGATTGAAACGGCGGATCTTGCTGGAAATCGGCGTTTAGGTCAATCCCAGCATGGAAATCAAAGAACTTCATGGCACGAGAGGTACAGTATCTTCACAGGTTAGATCCACTCGGTTTCTTTGCATCCACGATTAGAGAATCCGCAAACCGATCAATGAAGTTTGTCTGCATCAAAATTTCGAAATCCAGACAATCCTGATAGAACGAATTTTCCGCAAGAGGCGAGTGAATGTGATACTCGCCAAACTTGTCACAGAAGACGATACCTCGCGTCACAAAGCCGATTTGTTCCAGGACGTAACTCAGGCTGTAAATCGACCAGCGAGTCTTGTGTTTGTTCGGATGATACCAGCGGTCATCGCCTGTCGTAAACGCAGCCGGTTCGGGAGCCATATATGTTCTTAGGTCAGCGTCCGGGACCCCGATGCGCAGACAGGCACCTGGCAGGAGAACTCGGAAACACTCTTTCAGCAGTTCGCACGCTTCGTCGAGAAAAAGATGTTCAAAGAAGTGTTCTGAAAATGCAAACGTAAAAGAATTGCTCGCGAAGGGCAGTCGATCACCTTTCTTGTAATAGAACGAAAGGTATTGCCCAGAGAATTTCGCAGCAACCTTGTCGGTCAGTTCGGCAGCGATAGTCTGCTCGATGGTTTCCGGTTCCCCCAGATGAATCCATTCTTCTGTTCTCAACGCCTGAAGTTTCGGCAGCGCCAGCTGAATTCGTGACGCACCGATATGCAACTTCATTTCGTGCCCCCCTGGGACAGATCGTTTCGTTGAATGCACATCGAGTTACCCGCGAAATCTGCAGCGCTGCGATTGATGAATGCTCGCGGAGTTTGCCACAGAGAACTGACGTGACCAATGTGCTGGGCAAGACTGGGGGATGAAACGTACACGGGCGTATCCGTCTGAAAAGCCCACTCGCCGATCAGCCCGTCGATATTTGCGAGACCTTTATCCCCCTGAAAACGATGTCGCACGACTTGCAGATCAGAAACGACATGAATCGCAGCTTCCTGAGAAAATATTAGTGCTTGGCCGCCCCAAACCAGATTCTTTTCCAGCCGATGCCAGCCGGAATCTAGCTGCGCGTAGGCTCGCGAGCAAAACAAAGACACGATGCCTGGTCTGCGGTCGGGCCATAGAATGGATTCGAGGTAGACTCGCAATTGTGGATGCTGGAACATCACGACATCGTCCTGAACGATCAGATATGCGTCAGCGTGAGGCTGTCGCATCATCAGTTCAATGAGTGTCAGGTAGTAACTGGGCCACGCCCCGATCTGTGGGATACGCCGCGTGATCGGAAGGTGGTTCCAATCTGCTGAAATCTCGACATCACCGTCGGCAATGATTCGCGGTGTCTGCCAGCCGGTGGCGATCAGACTTTCCAGACAGTGATCAAGAGTTGCCTGTTTTCGCGGTGCTGATGTTACTGCAACTGCCCATTCACGTACTCGCGATCCGTAGCGGTGCGATGGCCGTGGAACGATGTCTGCGATGTCTGTGATGTTCGTATTGTGCTGGGCTTCAACATACTCTGTCACTGGCGTCGCATCATAGTCATTAGGAATTGACCCCAGCGCCAGATTCCGAAGCTCATCAGCTCGAGCGGTTGAGCACCCCGGCATACCATCATTGTGTGTGATCTTTCTACAGAGACTGTAGAGCAGCGATGCCACGACTGGATTCAGGTTTGACTCTGATGGCGGATACCATTTGACGCATGCCGAACATGCGTCATGACTGACAGCACATTCCTGAACGTCGGTCAGTCTGGTGAGTTGTTGCAGCAACATACAGCTGGATGTTTCGCTGCCGAGATCACGGCGCAGCCACGAGCATTCAATCAACTTGTGTGACGCATCATTCATCTCATCGCCTTACAAGCTCTGCCAAAATCAATCGCCGCGCATTTTCCCAGCATCGTTCTCTCTGGACATACTCTCGTGATTGTCTGCTGGGTTCACGAATATCGCTGCCTGCCAATGGACGCAGTGTTTCAACAATCGACTCAGGTGTCATCAGCTCGGCGGAAATAAATCCGCCGCCGACATTGATAACTTCCTGACCGCAGGTCGGAATTGTACGCCAGGGATTGGCTTCGTTCATCGGCGGTCCGGCGGTCGTGATGAGCGGCATTCCTGCGGCCTGACATTCCAGCAACTGTAACCCAAGCCCCTCGTAGTGGCTTGGTTGAACGCAAACATCGCCTTCGTCGTAGAGCCCGGCGTTATCGTCGAGCGGTGGAGCGATTCGGATATTCGGTGGTAAACCTGGGCGTAGCTGATGTTGTGATCGAATCACGAATTTCAGATCCGGTGCTATTCGTGCAGCCGCGATAATTAGCTCCATTCCTTTTCGTTGATACGGAACCTGAGAACCATTTGCACGATGTGCAAGTCCTCCTCCCCATCCGTTCACAAACAAGAATTCACGACACAACGTGCGTTGTCGAAATGGAAATCGGTTTCCATCCACAGGCCACGGGACGTAAACCGTTTTCCAGCCGAATCCATAACGATGAACCCAGTCAGTCATCAGTTTGTAGGCGTGCAATGTGGGGCAGATCATTACATCAACGAATGGCAACCAGCTCAGGTCCGGCTTGACCCATTCCCACATAGGAATACAGGCAATTCCGACGCCAGAATGAGCCGCCAGTCGTGGCAAAGAATCAAGGCATGGTCGTTCGGAAAAAAGAAGCCAATCAAGGCTGGAGACCCATTGGTTCAGATCTTCTGCGGGTGTCGGCGACACCGTAATTTCCACACTGCGCGGAGTTGAAAAGTCGAGAGTACTCAGCCACGGATGCTGAGGAACCAGCCATTGTTTGATTGGCAGTCGGCAGGCAATGTCACGATTGATCGTGCCGAGTCCAGTGGCTGAATTCCAGCCTGCCAATCCGATTCTGCCCAGCACTAAAGCTGGCGGTTTCCAGTTGCGGATATCTTCAGCAGATCGTACATGATTGGAAAGATTTCTAAGATCATGTTGTCCCGGGTAAATGGATGACGTTTTCCCCGTGTGCTGCACAAGTGAAGGAGTGTGGTATGCAATCCCCAGACCGTTTCGCGCTAGCCAGCCTCCCAGGACTTCGTCGTCGCCTCGAATACGCAGCTGAAGAGAATGCAACACATGCGGATCAGAAAGAAATCGTTGCAGCAAATCGCGGCGAAACACCAGTGCCTGTGCACCACAGACTCGTTGCGGTCCGGGATTAAAAATCCACCAGCCAGCTGTGCGCTGTGAATGAAGTCGCGGCGTGAACAAAGAAACTACGCCACTGTCCTGAGGCCACAACTGCTCTTCGCACCATTGACGCAGACCGCTGGCGACTTCGATGTCGTCCTGAAACACTGCGTATGCGTCTGCATCCGGTTGTTGGCTCAACAGCGTACTCAAACTGCTGTAGAAGTTCAAAAAATTGCCAAAACGCCGAGATCGGCGAGTCGTTTGTAATTCCTTAAATCTGTCAGGAATGGCTGCTTCCGGTTCGGCAAAGACATGGATGTCACGAAAACCGGCATTCGTCAGGCTATTGAGCGTCTGTTCAATTACAGGTTCACGTCTTGGCGCTGTCAGCATCGCAGCAGCCCAGCGAAATGCACCTATCGATCTTTCTTCCGTCGGCGGACCTGGTTGACGGATGTTCGCGGCAGACAGCGGAAAATTCTGCTCCGGGATTTCTCTGACTATCACGCTCAACTGATGCTCTGCACGCATCATCAGCGATGCTGCGTGCGTCACGCTGCATTCCGGATGCCCACCGCTTTTCACAATGCGTGAGGCCATCGTATAGACCAACGACGCGATCACTGGGTTGATATCTTCCGGATTGCGGAAGCTCCCGCAGCACGCCTCACAGGCATCCGGCTCTATGATGCAGGCTGACTGATCTTTGATTCCCATGATTCGACCGAACAGATTGCAGGCCGTGGCCGATCTTTCACCAATGTCAACAACCGCCCGGTGACGGCAATTATCCGGCGTCCTCAGCATTTGGCTAATTCCTTCCGGTCGCTTCTTTCTTCACCACTTGACCGTTGAAACTACCTTTGATCGTCGGTGGAGATACCTCACATCCCGGTGCACTCAGATCTGCCTCCAGATGCCAACTGCCGTCTCGATAGACGAAGATCGCAAATCCACCATTCTGATGAGTGGACCGCCGTGACGACATCACCGTGCTCGTGGCAAATTCGTTGATATGCCCGGAAGGCCGGCGTTTACTTTCGATCGCCTTGCGCACTTGTTGCAATTCACGAACAAGAGCGACCAGCGCTCCTGCGACTGTGATGGATGACACGCTTACGAGGAATTGAGTCAGACCGTGCATACTTTGTTCCTTATTCTAAATGAAGCTGTCACAACAGAGTCTACAAATTGAAGCACGAAAGAACGGCGAATTCAACTCTTAATGGCTTTCCGTAATACGAACAATGCGAAATCCCGTAGTGCTGAACGCCGTCAGGGAGTTTGTTGGGGCGCCAGTGAAGGAATTGAGAAAACGCTGCGTCGATCGATATTCGCCACCGCGATTCGGAAGCATGTTCGAATTGAAAGGCGTACCTGCATCATGACACCACTCTTCGACATTGCCGTAAACATCAAAAAGTCCAAACGGATTCGGACGCTTCATGCCAACAGGCCAGAGCCGTTCCTGTGAATTGAAGACCCACCATGAATACTCGTTGAGTTGATCGTCGTGACTGCCAAAAAAACGATCGGTTATTGTGCCCGCCCTGACGGCATACTCCCATTCATCGACAGTCGGTAAACGGAAACCGGGCCAGCGTTGATAGTCGGGAGCCAGTAGTAACCCATCGCCGATTGTGTCCACTGGCGGATAGACACAACGTTTCGCATCGAAGTCCGGCTCCTGCTCGCTGAGCCAACGGCAGAACTGCATTGCTTGAAACAGATTAACACTATTCATCGGACAATCCGTCGATGGCGTCACTGCGAGTGCCGGACTACTGCTGGCACGGAACTGATGAAACTGTCGGACCGTAATTTCTGTGGAACTGATCTCAAACGGATAGTCGATCGTGACTGTTCTGGCCGACGGAGAATCGTTCACGGTGGCTTTCACCGAATCTGAGCCGAATGACACAAGCCCAGGTCGATCCAGCGACACCATGCAGATTCCATTTGAAAGCACGCTCCAGTTGCCGGCTTTTGCTCGCGCCTCGGACATTTGAAACTGAGCGCCATAGACTGTCGCATCGCCGGCTGTGATCCTCAGGACATATTCAACTGCCGAATGAACTCCGGCGTCCGGATCGGTACGATACAACTGCAGCAACAATGATTTCAGTTCATCCCGCTGCATTGTCGTCAGCAGCGTCAGTCGTTGGGGAATTCCGAGCAGAATAGCCTGCCGACAACGAGCTGGCTGGCTTCGGAGCCGTCGCTGAATATCATCCCAGCTGAGCAATGGGAGTGCAAAGTCATTGATTAGCACTGTGCGGACGCGAGGGTCCTTCTCTTCATTCAGATGTTGCCAGAACGGAGCATCATGCCCCAGCCGCTGAGCCTGTTCAATGGCCGCTGCTTTGCGATTTACAACATGCTGATCCTGGGTGATGCGGTCTTGTTCGAGTTGCACATCCGTTTCTATTTTCAGCAAAGGAAGCAAATCCTCGCAGCGCCTCGTCGCAGCGCTTTCCAATGCTGACCGCACCGCCGCGTCAGAAGCTAGTACAAGTTCAAGCAATTCGGCAGCCTCCGGGAACTCCGCATCCAACTCACTGAACGAAGCAATTGCACCAGCCGCCCGTGAACGCTGCCCGGAAGGTCGTTGATCGTCAAGACTGATCGCCAGCAAGGTTGGCAGAAGCCGACGTCGAATCGGTGCCAGCCCATTCAGCCACGGCTGACTCTCGAACGGTTCGCTGCGAATAATTGCATCAGCCAGTTGCTGGCTGAAGAATTCCCATTGGGCAGCATCGGAAGAAAACTGCGCCAACGTCACGCCGGCACGAATGACCTGGGCGCGAGTCACGTCGCTGCTGCTGATTTTTGACCATGTAAGATCGGCGATTTCCTGCTGTCGTTTGGCAAGTCCGTTTCTCAGGAACCTGTGCTCGTCGGAGTCGCATTCCAGAAGGCGATTCATTAGCCAGAGCACATCGTTCCCGTCGGTCTCGGACAACGTGAGCATTGCTCGAGTGCGAGCGGCGACAGGTGCGTTGGTGTCGTCCGCCATAAGTCTTGCCCGATCAATCCATTCTGCCCGATCCGGTGCCAGCGCTGTAAGAATTTCTGGTACATGCTCAACGCGAGCTTGCCACAAGTCATTAAGACGATTTGTGATTTGCGTGGAACTTGCACGCCGCCGTATCTGATCCTGCACGAAGAAACCGACGAAACACAGTATCGCCAATAAGCTTACCAATGTCAGCAATCTCGACACGTAAAGTCGAGTGGCCGACTGCATCATTGTCACACCTGCAGGACTCCATGACGAACGCGATGTGTATCGAAGCATGCCCTGCCATTCGAAAAACGATGGCAGTTGCTTCTGCTCCTTTCGACCAGCCCACAGCAAAGTGCGTTCCTGCAGCCGCAATTCCATTCGACCTCGTTTGGTTTCTGACTGCTTGCGGGTCAACCATTCGCGAAGAGCGGTAACCAGATAGTCATGAGTCAACTGAAAGTTTTTCGATAAAGCATTGCTGCCGGAATCCGATCGAACATTGTCCGGATCCGTCGGGGTGATGAGTCTCAATTCGCCATCGAGAATTCGCAGCAGTTCATGGAATCGATTCGGTTGTTGCTGGTATCCGGAAACCTGCAAAAGTTCGGCCTCGGATTTCATGTGCCCCTTGATATTGCTGCCGACTTCGGGCAACAACGCATTCAGGACGAATCTTGCGGCCTGCTGATGTTGGAAGTGTTTTGGATTGGCACTCCGACCGCTGAATGTGTCTTCCAGAAAATTGACGCCTATTCCCGCCGTGCCACCGACGTCAGCAAGAGTCGCTTCCCTCCATGTCTTTGTCCTGATCATGTCGGCGAACAGCGCCAACCGTACGGGAACGACTTTCCCTTCGGACGAAAGTCCCTTCACCACGGACGTTACAAACTCATTCTGCTCCTGCGAGAACTCGTCCTTTTTTGCGGGGAGTTTGCCAAATGCCTGTCCAAAACGCGACAACACTTTGACCGCGTGTTGCTCTTCAAAAAGGTCAATCGTGGCGAAATTGTGTCCCTGAAGAATCGGGATCTCAAGCGAGTCCATGAACCTTGCGGCTGCCATTGCAAAGTCGTCGCGAACCATCACGACTGCCTGTAACGAACCACCATCACATTGACGTAATGCGGCAATCAGAGTGTTGTCCGGATCGGCCAGATTCATGTACAACCATTGCTCGAATTGATCAATAATCAACACGACTTTGCAACTGTTTTCGTTTCGAAGGAATTGCAGTGTCTGAACCAAATCGAGTTCCCGCGAAAGATCACGGAAACGTTTCCGGACCGCCCGGAGGATGGCAGACTCAAGATCTGTCGGCTTAGCTTCCAGGTAGATCGCACAAACACTGTGGTCAAGTCGAGGCAGTAGCCCGGCTTTGACGAGCGATGACTTTCCGCAACCCGATGGTCCGTAAATCAGTCCCACTGGAAAGGTCGCTTCCGAATTTCGATCTTCCAATCGAATTTTCCAGAACTGGATGCTTTCCGGCAGACCGTCTTGATTGCGAAGCCCGGGCAGCAATTCCAGAAATACGTTCGCGTCCGAGGCATCAAACGATCTGAGACCTCTGGGAATCAGCTGCTGATTTTGATTCGGTTGTTCAGGCATCTGCTGCCAGCGCAGCAGGTCCTCGGCAAGTTCTGCGGCGGAGACATGGCGATCCGAGATTCGCTTGGACATTGCCTTCAGACAGATGCGTTCGAGTTGGACAGGAATTGTCTGATCGATGTCGCGAGGTGCGGGAGGTTCGATGGCTGTGACCGCATGCAGAATTTCATTGTACGTAGTGCCAGGAAATGCCTTCCGTCCCGTGAGCATCAGGAACAAGATGGCGCCTAATGAAAAAATATCACTGCGACCATCCAGACGATGAGATTCTCCCCGCGCCTGTTCGGGACTCATGTATGACGGAGTGCCAACAATTTTGCCTTCAGCCATCAAACAATTGTCACGCAATGCCAGACCAAAGTCCGCCACGTACGGAATCCCCGACTGCGCGTCAAGCAGGATATTGCTCGGCTTGATGTCGCGGTGAATCACATGATTCTGATGCGCGTAATGCAGTGCCACTGCGACTTTTGCCAGCAGCTGCGCGGTCGCCTGAAATTCGAGACGTACCTCACAAATTTGCTCACTCAGAGTTGGCCCCTGAATATATCTGGAGACAACATAAATGCCGCCATCTTCAGTGCGTCCAAGATCATAGACCGGAACAATGTTCGGATGATCAAGACTGGCCAGTGTCCTCGCCTCTGTCAGAAACGTATCGGCATCGACGAGATTCTGCAGGCGATCCGGATTCGGGACTTTAACGGCAACCGACCGTTGCAGCTCGTCGTCGAATCCCAGGTATACTCGACCGAATGCGCCTGCACCGAGGATTCGCAGAATGCGATATCGGCCGATACTTTTGATTTCGAGTTCAGTATCAGTAAACGAAATCGTTTTATCAAGCGCACTCGGATCTGCGACGTCTGCCATGGTCGGCGCGTCAATCAGCTTGAGCTTCAGGGATTCACTGATGTCCGAAAATCGTGCAAGAAATTTGCTCAGATCTGGCCACTGATCTAACTTTTGCCGCAGAGCATACTCGTTGGCCGCCAACTGCAGTTTACCGTCCGGATTCGCCGAAAGTTCCGGTAACCGCTGGAGATACTCTTCAACATCAAGCGGTTGATGCGCATGCCATCGCTTTCGCTGATCCAGCAGCAAGACAGCAAGTCTTTCGGCATTGCTGGACGAGCCTTTCTGCGAAAGAAATACAAATACGTCCGGCGATGCGTTAGCATCGCTCCAAAGTGCTTCGTATTCTTTGATCAAAGTTTCCGGCATTCAATTTTCGCCCGACAATTGTCCAGTGTCATGGACGTTGTTGCAGAACCGTCAGGCTTTTTCAAGCCCTCGCACTCTAAATCGGCACACCATTGCATTTCACCCCGGTGAAACGCGACAATAGACGGTTCGCAATATCAAGGACTCCCACCAATCTTTGAGCAGGTTTTCAAAATGCTCCTATCTCGACGACTGAAACTGTGCTTCATTTACACATGCTGCGTTGGCGCGGCCTGCATTTGTATTACCGGGACAGCATTTATATTCGCCGCTACTGTCGATGAGCCAGCAAAGAAGAAAGACGCCGAGGCCAAGGAAACATTCTTCCGCGAGAAAGTCCTGCCTCTGCTGGAATCGCGGTGCTTCGAATGCCACGGACCGGACAGTGAGAAGAAGGGCGACCTGAATCTTAGCTCGCGAGCCGCCGCGCTCGCTGGTGGCGAATCCGGGGCTGCGATCGTGCCCGATAAACCAGACGAAAGTTTACTGATTCAGGCCGTGCGGTACGAAGGCTTCGAAATGCCGCCTCGCAGCAGGATGCCGGATGAAGAAATTGAAATCCTGAGTCAATGGATCACCGACGGAGCTGTCTGGCCGGAAGGCGACGCACCAGAACCAGCCGCCAAACCCAAAGCCGCGTTTCCGTTACAGGAACGCATCGCCGCTCACTGGGCATGGAAGAAGATCGAACGGCCAACGGTTCCGGAAGTGAAGCAAAGTGAATGGCCAGCCACTGACATCGACCGCTTCCTGCTTGCCAAAATGGAAGCCGCCGAAATCACGCCCGCACCGGATGCGGATCGTCGAGCCATCCTGCGACGAATGTATTTTGATCTGATCGGATTGCCTCCCACAATCGAACAGCAGAATGAATTCTTCAATGACCCCACTGAGACTCCGGTCGCCATGGAAAAGGTGATCGACAAACTTCTGGCATCCCCGCAGTATGGCGAACGCTGGGGACGTCACTGGCTGGATCTGGTTCGCTACGCCGAAACGCTCGGCCACGAATTTGATTTCCCGTTGCCGCATGCGTGGCGATACCGCGATTATGTGATCCGTGCGATCAACGCCGACGTGCCGTACAACGACTTCGTCCGCGAGCACATCGCCGGCGATCTGATTCAGGAACCTCGCCGCAATCCGGAACTGGGTTTCAACGAATCGATCATCGCCACGGGATTCTGGTATCTCTGCGAAGACAAACACGCTCCCGTTGACGTCAAGGGCGAAGAAGCAAGTCGCATCGACAACCAGATCGACGTCTTCGGCAAAACCTTCCTCGGCCTCACTATCGCTTGTGCTCGATGTCACGATCACAAGTTTGATGCGATCACGGCGGATGACTACTACGCTTTGTCCGGGTTTCTGCAGAGCTCAGGTCGCCGAGTCGAGTGGTTGGATTCGCACGATGAAACAACAAAACTCATCAAACAACTGGATCGTGATCGAGCTGTAGCCGTCAAAGCACTCAATGACGGTGTTCAGCGATTGCGAGTCGATATCCGAGAAGATCTCTTACGGAAGGCGATGGGTGAATCGGCGGGAAGTGATGACGAAATCGTCAGCGAGGAAAACGTCGCCAGGATTCGACAACACTTGCTGGAGCCGAAGTCAAAGAATCTCTCGAATCCGTTGTCGCTGTTTGCGACTCTGATGCAAAAGCCAGCAGAGAAGACAGATGCTGACGTTATCAAAGAGTGGCTCGTCACTCGTGAAAAAGAAACGACGCTCGCCAAAACTTTGTCCGTCAAATCGCCCACTGCATCGCGCGACAACGGGAGTCCTGTCACTTCTTTATTCGCTGATATGCATAAAGGGCTACCGGATGGTTGGCGGGCATTTGGTGCAGCGTTTCACGGCACTATTCCCCGCACCAGCCGAGAGACTGCAGGTGGATTTAGCGGCGGGGGAGATATCGTTGGCGGGTCGGCGATGGGCTTTGGCGGAGGCGGTGCATGGGCTGGCGACGGCGGCGGGATGTCTGGTGGCGACAGAGGTCCCAGACACGATGCTCTGGTGGCTGAAAAGCACTGGAGCCAGGCGTTGCTTCGTGAAATGGAATGGTTTAACCCCGGTTCTGAACCGAACGGTACTGGCAGCGTCACGTCGGCAGCACTGTCCCCAAAATTTCGCGGACAACTGCATTCGCCGGAATTTGTACTCACGCATCCCGAAATCCAAATTCTTGCAGCAGGCAAGGATGCGCGAGTTCGCCTGGTGATCGACGGTTACGTCATGAACGAATTCAGTGAGCTACTTTTTGGTGGTTGTCGACAGCCGATCAATACGGACGGTGAGTTTCGATGGATTCGAATCGCCGGAGACGTGCAACGTTACATCGGCCACCGCTGCCATCTTGAATTTCTGGATGAAGGTGACGGCTGGTTTGCCGTGCGTGAAGTTCGGCTGATGGCACAGCCCGGTGAAACCCCTGTCCCTCGCCCTGAAATCGCAAACACGAACAGCAGGCTTCATCCTGATCCTGAGCATGGCGACCGACGATTTCTGATCCGCGAATGGGCGAAGATTGTTCCCGACGACAATGCCTGGTCGGATGTGGTGGTCCAGTTGCGGCTTATGCCGGAACCTGAAAAAACCGCCCTCGACACAGCGTGTGCGGCGTGGGCGAAAACCGCTGAAAGCCCGCAGCCCGGAGACGCGGTGCTCGTCATGGCTGACGGTACTGGCGAAGACGAACATATCTTCATTCGCGGCAATCACAACAATCCCGGTCCGACCGCGACTCGGCACATGCTGACCGCATTGGATCGCAGCGAGCCGTTAAAGCATCCATATGGCAGCGGCCGGATGGAGCTGGCCGATCGAGTTCTTGCCGACAGCAATCCGTTTCCGGCTCGCGTGGCCGTCAATCGAGTCTGGCAGCATCTGTTTGGACGAGGAATTGTCGCGACATCGGAGAATTTTGGAGTGCTCGGCGAAGCGCCGACCCATCCTGAGTTGCTGGATTTACTGGCTGACGATTTTCGCAAAGACGGCTGGTCGATCAAACGACTCATCAAACGTCTGATGCTGACTCGGGCCTATCGCCTCAGCAGTCAACGCAGCGAATTGGCTGAAGAAAAAGATCCGACAAACAAACTGCTGCATCGATTCAGCGTTCGCCGACTTGAAGGGGAAGTCATTCGCGATGAGATTCTGGCGATCTCCGGACGCCTCGATTCGACTTCGTATGGTCCACCGGTGCCAACATACTTAACCAGCTTCATGGAAGGCCGAGGCCGACCGGGCGAATCGGGGCCGCTCGATGGCAACGGTCGTCGCAGCATCTATCAAAGTGTACGCCGCAACTTTCTGAATCCCTTCATGCTGGCCTTCGACACGCCTCAACCCGCCACCGCGATCGCTCGCCGCAGCGTATCAAACGTGCCCGCTCAATCGCTGATTCTGATGAACAACGAATTTGTCCATCAGCAGGCCAACGTCTGGGCCAAGCATCTGCTGTCGGCCGGTTTTTCCGATGACACCGCGATCGTCACTAATGCCTATCGCACAGCATTCGCCAGGTCACCGTCTGAAACAGAACTGGCCTCGCTCCTCGAATTTGCTCACGCGGATGCGAGCAATCCTGCGGATGCCAACAAGACACTGCAGAACGAAACTATCCTCACCAGCCTGTGCCACGTGCTGTTGAATCAGAAGGAGTTGTTATTCCTTGAGTAATCCGCCGTTTTGAGCGTTGAGAGTGCCAATTCGCACAACAGTTTATTCCGTCAACTTGTGGCTCGGCGGCTGGCTGCGTTTGTTTGCCGACACGGCTCAGGCTTGGGGCTGAACTGCCCGTCCAATCGTCGATCACGTAAGTCAATCTCCGTGAGCTTCGCTTCAATCTCGTACTCCGTGACTCCCAATCGATCTCGCAGAATTTCTGCCATCGCCATTGCGGCGAGAGTCAGTCGCTCGCACTGTAGTTCCAGCACACGAACCTTGGATTGAAGTTGCCTAGCATCCAACTGAGCTTCCTGTGCCGAAATTTTGGCATCAGCCGCATCCCATTTGGCCTGCTCAACTCGACCCAACTGCAAGAAATTCCACACGATTGTTCAGCTCCCTTCGAGCATGACTAATTTTGAAAGTCGCACCTGACCACGCCCGCTAAGGCTTCTTGTCTTTGGCACCGGATACCGATCGCTGGTAGCCTTCGACAAGTTGTTTGTAACGCCTTGGCGGTGCCGACTGCCGCGTTGTTGTGTCCTGCTGGTCGCGATCGTATTCTGTGCGGCCCTGGCGTGTTTGTCCCGTTGAATTGATGTCGAGTCCTTTTAACATCGCATCGAAGCTCTTTTCTGAAATGCTCTTCTCTTTCTGCTGCTGAGCATTCAGTTCTCGTTGGTCCAGTTGCTTCTCCATTCGATCGACGAAGGACTTCATTTCCGCTTCTGTCCAGCCGAGTTCGTCGAGAAGTTTAGGATCGACTTTGCCGCGGTCCAGCTCTTTTTGCAATCGCTTGATCGCGAGAGCCGCTGCGCTAGCGGCATCGTCAGCCTGAGGGTCGGCAGGCTTAGGTGGTTTTGCGTCTTTCGACTGAGCGTTGTCAGGACGTCCGTCGCCATCCGGCATTCCGCCTTCACCTTGACCCGGTTCGCCATCTTCATCGGGACGAGTGGTATTCGCCTCAGAACGGCCAATTTTCTTGGTTCTCTTGCCACCTTCTCCGCCTTGACCAGGTGCGTCACTGCTGGATTCTCCTTCACCCTGTTTTCCAGCGCCTTCACCTCCATCGCTGCTTTTGCCCTCTCCTTTTTCCCCATCGCCCTTTTCGCCAGCGCCCTTTTCACCAGCGCCCTTTTCACCAGCGCCCTTTTCACCAGCGCCCTTTTCACCAGCGCCCTTTTCACCAGCGCCCTTTTCACCAGCGC
>Ga0335398_10001103_pt1 | contig 47292 bp, 33 predicted proteins | sample BON03_FD_205742 | JGI IMG/M metagenome (GOLD analysis project Ga0335398, IMG submission 205742) | Freshwater microbial communities from Lake Bonney liftoff mats and glacier meltwater in Antarctica - BON-03 (spades assembly) (version 2) | ecosystem: Environmental > Aquatic > Freshwater > Ice >... | reverse complement strand
AGTTGAGGTAAGTGTAATGCTATCATTAATACAAATACTAGACGAATTTGTTATCGTTAAACTTGGTAACGCATTAACCTTAAAAACAATAGTATCTCTTGATAGACACGTACCTGATCCGGTCGAATAAATTAATTCAAATTCTCCAACTTGAGATGGGATAAACAAACCGACTGATGGTACTAAAACTGAACCACTCCATGTTCCACCTGTTGGAGTACCTGCTAATTGAATAGCTGATGCATTCAAGCAAATTCCTTTATCTAGTCCTGCATTTGAAAGAGTAGGGTTGATAACTGAAATCTTTACTAAATCTTCATTTGTACATCCGTTTCCATCTGTTAGTGAGTAAATAACATTAAAATCACCAGCACCATTCGGGATAAACTCTCCTGAAGATGTTATTCCAGAACCTGACCATGAACCTCCAGGTGTAAAACCTGTTAACGTATTTGAAATAGGTTGATTACAAAGAGTAATATTAGGTCCAGCATCAACAAAAGGCAGAGGGTTTATAGTAATAGTGCTTACAGCAGAATTTGAACATCCTGTTGTAGAGTTTGTACCTGTTACTGTATAAGTTGTTTCATTTGTTGGACTTGCTGTTACACTTGTGCCGGTCGTTTCGGAAAGATTTGTCGCAAGTGTCCAAGAATAGGTATTAGCGCCAGAAGCAGTTAAATTAGCAGATTGTCCTAGGCAAATTGTTGCAGAATTCACAGTGATGGTAGGTAAAGGATTTACGTTAACCGTTACTGTTTCCGTATCTGTACAATTGTTAGTATCAGTAACTGTTAGTGTATAAATTGTTGTAACTGTTGGAGTTACTTCAGGATTTTGTAAAGTAGAATCAAATCCTGAAGGATTGCTTGTCCAACTATACGTATAATTAGGGCTTCCAAGAGAAGCTGAACCAGTGAGCGTTTTAGATTGCCCAATACAAATACTAATATTTGAACCTGCATTTGCTATTGGTTGTTGTGTAATATTAAAAGTTGTATTAGCATTTGTAGTTCCACATTCGTTTGTTACAGCGAGTGTTATATTGTGTGTGCCAACAGTTGAAAAACTTATATTTCCAGGATTTAATGAAGTAGAGCTTGAAGGTGTTCCACCACCAAAATTCCATAAATAAGTTGGTGTATTTATTCCGCAGTTACTAACAGTTGCCGTTGGTGAAATTGTTATTGGTCCGCAGTTGGTAGCAATTGGCGAAATTGAAACAGTTGGAGGCTGTTTTACGACTACCGTTTTATCTGTTGTGAATGTACCGCATTTATTGGTAACTGAAAGAGTAATCATGTAGCTACCAGCATTATTAAAAACAAAAGAAGGATTAATTGAGGAAGCGTTTGTTCCATTGGTAAAACTCCGTAACGATGAAGTACCACAATTTGTAGCTGAATAAGTATCTTTCCAGTTGTATGTTACAGGAAAACAACTGTTAAGAGGAGTAGAAGTATTAGTTGCGCTTACATTCAAAGGGATGCAGCCAACATTATTATTCAGAGTGAATGAAGGAGTTGGGATAGGTTGAATACAAACCGTTCTAGTAACAGTATCGTTTCCACAACCATTCCTAACAATCATTGAAATGTTGTATTTACCTGGTATAGTAAATTGAACTCCCAAAATATTAGAACCCCAAGTGTTTGGTTTATTGGTTGGGTTTGAATTACCTAAAGAAAATCCATTGACAACATTCCATCCTACAACTGGTGAAATCACCCAATTATTTCTAGTGTTCGTATCGCAAGCGCCATTCGAATTTACCGTAACTCCTTTAATTGAGGTATTTTTAAACGTTATTGTAGTATTGACACATGCAATTGTGTCAGGAGAAATTGAAAATTTGGCAATTGGTTTAATAGAAGTAGTGATTGGTTCAACGGTTGATATTGAAAAACCGCATGGATTTTCAGCTCTGATTCTTACATAAAAGGAATTAGGCGTAGTTGCTCCTATTGCTCCACATGAGGTATTTGTAAATAAATGAGTATAATTTAAAGGGGGAGGATGATTGAACGTTACTTGTGGTGCGCCAGTATTCGTACTGATAATATAAATAGTACCTGGCGGGTTTTGAGATGCCCCTGTTATTGGAAAAGTTAAAGAATTAGGTGTACAGACCCCAACAGTTGAGCCTGGATTCCCAATACCTATGGCTGGATTACTTCCGTTGTAAACGGTATATGTTTTCGTTGAAACACATCCGTTTTTTCCAGTAATAGATAGTGTAATTGTAAAATAGCCCTGTGAATTATAGGTGTGAGTTTTTGTTGAATCTTTAGCCCAATTAGTTGACCCGAAGTCTGCGGTACCATCTCCCCAATTAATATTATAATTTGCATTCGTTGTTGCTGTAGTTGAAGTATTTGTTACTTCAAGATCGAAATTTCCACCTTCGCAATTCTTAAAAGTATTTTCATAATCTGCAATAGACGCGTCAGGTCTCTGTTTTACTGTAATATTTTGTGAAACTGTATTAGTACAACCAAAATTAGTTGTTGCAACCAAAGTCACGTTAAAACTCTGAGTTAAATTTCCTATTGCAGAAGAAAATGTATGACTTGGATTTATTGAATTTGAGCTATTAGTTGCACCTGAACTAGGATCTCCAAAACTCCAGCTATAAGTTAATCCAGTTCCCGTGGAAGAATTGATAAATGCTATTGGGGTGTTTGAACAAGGAGTTAAATCAGTAGAACTAAAACTTGCAGTAGATTTTGGATTTACTGTAATCGTAACAGTAGCGGTGTCAGTGTCAGGTATTCCGTTATTACTACAAGTTTTTATAACACTATAGGTCGTTGTGGTTGTGGGTGAAGCTACAACAGTTTTCCCTGAGGTGGTATTTAATCCAGTTGCTGAGCTCCATACCCATGTGTCATTATTATTTCCTGAAGCAATAAGCGTAACAGAATTTCCGTTGCATATAGTAGTACTAGATGGATTAATTGTTACATCACATTGTGCAATCAGGTTTTGAAATCCTAAAATAAGCAATAAGAAAAATAAATATTTCAATTTAAATGGTAAGTTAATTGTGTTTTGTTAGTAATAATTCCCCGCAAATTTAAAAAAAATAAATACACAAAATTGAATAATTTGTAAAAATTATTCAAAATAGTTTTTTGGCTTTCATCTTAAGTTTTTGAGAACCGCTCTTCTGTCCAAAATTATCGAGTCTAAATTAAAGTCTTTCCAAAGGAGTTTTCACGCCATCAACCAAAGAATAACATGATAATTTATCTTTGAAAACAGATGATTTAAAGATGGATTTATTTAGTAACATTCTTGCACATTCTTGAATTCCTTCAACGATGGATGGATGAGGGTGAATTAGTTCCGCAAGCGCTTCTATTGAAGCATTCATTTTAATCAATAATGCCACACCTTGAATGGCAGTTGAAGCATGTTCACCAATCACTCTCATTCCTAAAATTTTCATTTCAGCATCATTGGTAACAATGATTTTGAAAAATCCTTGTGTTTGTCTCATTGCTATAGCTCTTGCTATAACTGAGTAATCAACTTTTACAACTTTAACCGGGATGTTGTTTTCTATGCAATATTGTTCATTTACACCAACTGAAGCAACTTCAGGTTGAAGAAACATGATGGTGCAAATATTATCATAGCTCAACGGTTTTTTGTTATAAGTAAACGCTTTTTCAACGGCATGTCTTCCTTCAATTTCACCAACATTTACCAAAGCAATTCTTCCAGATACATCACCAACGGCATAGATGTTAGGTATATTTGTACGAGTATCTTCGTCTCCTATGTGTAGCCCTCTTTTAGACATCAAAACACCAGCATTTTCCAGACCAATATTTTCAATATTTGGAACACGACCAATTGATAATAGCGCTTTTTCAACACGGATTATCTCTTTAGTGCCGTCAGGATTTGAAATCTCATATTCTACCTCATTTCCAATCGTTTCCATTCGCTCTAATCGAGCATTGTGATGAATAGTAACTCCTTTTTTCTCTAAATTTGACGCAACAAGACTTGATACATCTTCATCTTCAAAAGGCAGAATTCTATCTTGACGGTCAATAATGTAAACTTTTGTTTTTCCGAAGTTTGAAAACATCGTTGCATATTCACATCCAATTACTCCAGCACCTACAATCACTAAGCTTTTAGGGTAATCTTCGATGTGTTCAATTGAATCACTCGTTAAAATTGTTTTATGGTCACAAATAATATTTGGAATCATACGAGGTCTGCTTCCTGTCGAAACAATGATGGTTTCACCCCAAATTACTTTTTCTGTACCTTCATGAGAAATTTGAATTTCATTCGCAGAAATAAATTTGCCTTCACCTCTTTCATAATGCAAAAGTTTATGCATTGATTCAGTTTGAAGTAGTTTGATGTGGCAAGAATATTGAAATTTACGTTCAAAAACAGCTTCGTTTAGTGTTTTTTGAACATCAATCCATGGAATTTCGAAAGATGTTCTTCCATTAGAAACAATAATGTCATTCACATTTGAAATTCTTGAAGAAAGTTCCCAAAGTGTTTTAGAAGACAAAGCACCGTTATAAATCCCAGCTCCACCAATTCTATTTTTTTCAATTAGACAAACTTTTTTACCAAAATCGATGCCTCGCATTGCTGCTGCGTAACCTGCTGGCCCTCCTCCTAAAATAATTAAATCAAATTTGTCCATGAATTGTGTAAATTTGTAACAAATATAAGAAACATACTTTGAAGAGTTTATCAACAAGTGTTGATTTCTAAAAACTGAATTAAAAGAAGAATGAAATACCAAGAAGATTTAGATAAAGCAGATGTAAACAGTAAGATAATTGAAAAGACTTTACAACGTTTAAAAAAGAAAAAACCGAAATTTGTAGATGATTTATTTGAAGATTTACATACAAAAGTATTTAAGAAAATTGATTGTTTGACGTGCGCTAATTGCTGTAAAACGACAAGTCCTATTTTTAGAGATGTTGATATTAAGCGAATTGCGAAACGGTTTAGAATGAACGAGATGCAGTTTATTTCGTCTTATTTGCGAATGGATAAGGATCGAGATTATGTCTTAAAATCGTCTCCTTGTGTTTTTTTAGGTGCTGACAATAAATGTGATATATATGAAGATCGGCCCTTAGCGTGCAGAGAGTATCCTCATACAAATCGTAAGAACATGTATCAGATTTTGGATTTAACACGAAAGAATTCTGTGATTTGCCCTGCGGTTGCAAGAATAGTTGATGAGATTTCTGAAAAACATCCTTAGGTTATCTATTACAATACTTTAATACCGTTTATGCATTCAAAATAGTACCATTTTAATTGTACTATTTTCATACTATATCGACATTGTACGAATTATTTTAGATATTAATTGTAAATGGTATAAGATTTTTATTGAGTGAATAGTACAAAAAAAGCATTAAATTAGGAATAGTTAATTATTTAAAATAAATTAGTTAAACATTCTAGGACCTGTTAATAAATGGAAATAAAAGAAAACGTCATAGAAAATAAAATTAAGGATTGCTTTCAGCAGTATATTTCTTCTATTAAAAAAGATAAATACACTGTTGTAATTTCTCATTGCGGTGTTTTTTCTCAAGATTTGATTCATAGTCTTCTAATTAAAAATGAAGAATTAATGAAACCAGCAGGGGATAACAAAATCCTAATTAAAAGAGTTTTTTCTATTTTAATCGAAGGTCTGCAAAATATTTGTTTTCATGGCGGAAAAGATTGTTTAGAAAATCAATTGAGTTATTTAGTAATATCTAAAAATTCGGGTTATTACAAATTAAATTTCGCTAATTTAATTGATGCAGAAAATACTGACTCATTATCTAATCAAGTAGAAAAATTAAATCACATGAATGTTGATGAGGTTAAGGCTTTGCATACGAAAGTGTTAACTGAAGATGGTTTTTCTAAAAAAGGGGGGGCTGGTTTAGGTTTCATAACAATGAGAATGAAATCTCAAAACCAAGTCAACTATTCCACAATTGAATTGGATGAACAACTTTCACTTTTTTCTCTTGAAGTGATTTTTGATAGAGAAGCTTAAGTAGAACCATTTTAAATTATAAATTAATTCTTTAGATGTCAAAAAAATCAAAATCAGAGAGAGTCAATGTAGTCTATTCTACGAATCCAAATTTCAGTTATGAAAGTGAAGACGAAGATGAATCTGAAACGTTACCGAAAAAGCAGCAAAAAATTTATGTTTCAATTGATAGGAAGCAAAGAGCTGGTAAAGAAGTTACTTTAATTGAAGGGTTTATCGGTTCTGATGGTGATTTGAAAGAATTAGGTAAATTTTTGAAAACAAAATGTGGTGGCGGTGGAACTGCTAAAGACGGTGAGATAATCGTTCAAGGCAATTTTAAAGATAAAATTTACGACCTTTTACTCAAGGATGGGTATACACAAATAAAGAAAAAAGGAGGTAATTAACAATTCTATCTGAAAAAGAATATTTTTTTATTCAGAATTGATGTGTTTGGTGTTCTAAATTTGCAACATGGTAAATAATGACTCCATATTAGCATTAATAAACTTGATTGATGATCCAGATGAATCTATCTATGAACAAATTCATGATCGTTTATTGAGTTATGGAGCTGAAGCAATTCCATATTTAGAAAATTCTTGGGAAGAACAAGATTTCGGATTGTTATTTCAAAATAGAATCGAGACACTTATTCATGAGATTCAATTTGAGGAAACTAAACGAAAGTTAGTCGAATGGATTAGTTCTACTGAAAAAGATCTTTTAAAAGGTTCTGTTATTGTTGCAAAATACCAATACCCAGGTTTAGACGAGAGCCATATTCAAGATCAAATTCAAGCAATTCAAAAAGATGTTTGGTTAGAAATAAACAATAAGCAAACAGCCTTAGAAAAAATTCGAATAATTAATAAAGTCTTTTTTGAAATGCATCATTTTAAAGGTAATGCAAAGACTTTTCATTCTCCTTTAAACTCGTATATTAATACTGTTTTAGAAACTAAAAAAGGCAATCCTCTTAGTATGAGTATTTTATATAGTATAGTTGCTAAAAATTTAGATTTACCTGTTTATGGTGTAAATCTTCCAAATCATTTTATTTTAGCATATATGGATGAACATGCTATTAATCAATTTTTACCTGATACAAATAATTTTGGAGTACTTTTTTATATAAATCCTTTTTCTAAAGGAAGTGTTTTTGATGCTGCTGAAATTAAAGAATTTTTAGACGGAATTAATCAACCTCATTTAAGAGAATATTTCGAGCCTTGTTCTAATACTTCTATAATTAAAAGAATGATAACTAATTTAATAGCTTCATTTCAAGAAGTCGGAAATTCAGAAAAAGTAAATGAATTAATTGAATTACGAGAGTTGTTTTTGATTATCTAATCTCAAATTCTAAATCAAATTTCTTTAACTCGCTAAATAATTGATTATTAGGGTCTATTTTAATTGTTTTTGAAGGCATTTTAATTTCAATACCGTCTAAACCGTCATAAACTGTAAAGTGCAATGTACAGTTTCCTTCGTGAGCTAAAATCAATTTATTCAAATCGGCAATCATCACTTGATCAATTGCTTTTGCATTGATTTTTATATGCAAACTGGTCGCTTTTTGCTCACGCAATCCTTGAAGCATTTCTATAGAATGAATTACAAATTCCAATTCAGATCTTCTAGGCGGAACTTCAATTCGACCTTTAATTGCAATAAATTGTCCGGGAGCTAAAAAATGTTTGAATTTTAAGTAGTTCTCTCTCCAAAGAAATAGTTTATATGAATCTGTGTAATCTTCAATTTGTAATGTTCCAAAAGGATCTCCATTTTTTGTAAAACGGTGTTCAGCGTCTGATATAGTAGCCGCAATTAATAAATCTCTCCCTTGATTATTAGCCATGTCGTTTAACATACCAATTTTACCTGAACAAAAAGAATCTATTTCAACTCTAAAATCATCTAATGGGTGACCAGAAATAAAAATTCCGATAACCTCTTTTTCGCGATTCAATTTATAAATACTTCCCCATTCTTCTGCTTTCGGAATTTCTGGTTCAGGCATTTTTGTTCCAGTTGCCTCGCCAAACATGGAAACTTGTGAAGAATTTTCGCTTTCTTGAAAACTTGCCCCAAATTTCATTACGTTTTCAAGGAACAATCTTCCATTACTGTCTTCTTTGAAATATTGTGCTCTGTGTATGTTTTTGAAAGAATCAAAACCTCCTCCATACGCTAAACTCTCAAATGCTTTTTTAGTGCAAATCCTAAGATTAATTCTTTTTGCAAATTCAAAAATAGAAAGATATGGACCATTTTCAGTTCTTTCATTGATTACTGCATCAACTGGCGCACTTCCCATTCCTTTGATTGCTCCCAAACCAAAACGAATTGCTCCTTCTTTATTTACAGTGAAATGATAATTAGATTCATTCACATCAGGACCAAGTACAGGAACTCCCATGCGTTTACATTCTTCCATGAAAAAAGTAACCTGCTTGATGTCGTTCATGTTATTACTCAATACTGAAGCCATATATTCAGCAGGGTAATTCGCTTTTAAATAGGCTGTTTGATAAGCAATCCAAGCATAACAAGTGGAGTGGGATTTATTGAAAGCGTAGGATGCGAATGCTTCCCAATCTTTCCATATTTTTTCTAAACTTGCAACTTTATGCCCTTTTTCACCACCTCTTTCTAAGAAAGTAGGCTTCATTTTATCTAAGGTAGGACGGTCTTTTTTTCCCATTGCTTTTCGCAAAGTATCGGCTTCACCTTTACTAAATCCAGCTAATTTTTGGGAAAGAAGCATTACTTGCTCTTGGTAAACTGTAATACCGTATGTTTCTTTTAAATATTCTTCGCAATCATCAACATCATATACAATTTCTTCAGTACCGTGTTTACGTTTAATAAACGAAGGAATATAAGCAATCGGACCAGGTCGGTACAAGGCATTCATGGCAATTAAATCCGCAAAAACGGTCGGTTTTAATTCGCGCATGTATTTTTGCATTCCAGGAGACTCGTATTGGAAGATTCCAACCGTTTCACCTCTTTGGAATAATTCATACGTTGCAGTATCGTCAACGGGGAAATCATCTGGAACTAACTCAATTCCATGTTGTTCCCTTACATTATTGACAGCGTGTTTTATTAATGTTAAGGTCTTTAGCCCTAAAAAATCCATTTTTAAAAGTCCAGCCGATTCAGCTACTGAATTGTCGTATTGTGTACAATACATTTCAGAATCTTTCGCCAAGGCAACCGGTACGTAATTGGTAATATCTCCAGGTGTAATAATGACACCACAAGCATGAATTCCAGTATTTCGAACAGAACCTTCAATTTTACGAGCTTGATTTAAAACCCTACTAATCAAGTCATTACCTTTTGATATAGCTTTTAATTCATTTGCTTTATTGATTTCTTCTTGGTTACCATTAAAACGTTCTGAAATCTCTAAATCTGTGAATTTGAATAATTTAGCTAATGAAATGTCTGGAACTAATTTCGCTAATCTATCTGCTTCTGATAACGGTAAATCCATTACGCGAGAAGCATCTCGAATAGCCGATTTCGCAGCCATTGTACCATACGTGATAATTTGAGCAACTTGATTTGCACCGTATTTTTGAATCACCCATTCAATTACTCTACCACGACCTTCATCATCAAAATCGATGTCAATATCCGGCATAGACACACGGTCAGGATTCAGGAAACGCTCAAAAAGTAGGTCGTATCGAATTGGATCTACATTTGTAATTCCAGTGCAATATGCAACTACAGAACCAGCTGCAGATCCACGTCCTGGTCCTACGGAAACTCCCATATCACGTGCCGCCTGACAAAAATCTTGTACAATTAAGAAGTATCCTGGATACCCAGTTTTAGCTACAGTTGCTAATTCAAAATCAATTCTTTCACGAATTTCTTCTGTAATTTCGGTATATCTTTTTTCAGCCCCAACATAAGTTAAATGACGTAAATAATTATTTTCACCTCTTTTTCCTCCATCAAGATCATCTTCCTTGTCTATAAATTCTTCCGGAATATCATAAGCAGGTAAAAGAACTTCTCTCGCTAAAGCATAGTGCTCACATTTATTGACAATTTCTTGAGTAGATTCGATTGCTTCAGGAATATCAATGAAAAGCTCCTTCATTTCATCACTTGATTTGAAGTAATATTCTTGATTATCTAAGCCATATCTAAAACCTCTACCTCTTCCTTTTGGAGTGGAAACCAGTTCATTATCTTTTACGCATAATAAAATGTCATGAGATTCTGAATCTGATTTTTCAGCGTAATAGGTATTATTAGAAGCAACTAATTTTACAGAATTTTTATTTGCTAAACGAATTAAAGTTTCATTTACACGGTTTTCATCTTCTTGTCCATGACGCATTATTTCAATGTATAAGTCGTCATTGAATTGAGATTTCCACCATAACAAAGCTTCTTCCGCCTGATTTTCACCAATGTTTAAAATTAAATTCGGAATTTCACCGTACAAATTTCCTGATAAACAAATCAAGTCTTCTTTGTATTTTTCAATTGCAGCTTTGTCAATTCTAGGTACGTAATAAAAACCAGCCGTAAATGCCATGGAAGACAATTTTACTAGATTTTGGTACCCGTTTTTATTCTTCGCTAATAATACAACTTGATATCCGTTGTCTTTTTGTTTTTTATCAGTATGATCTTTACAAACGTTAAATTCGCAGCCAATGATCGGAATAATTTCTTTTTTCGTAAATACTTCACCTGTTTCTTCGGCTTTTACACGATCCGCTTTTACCGTTTTATTATAACTTGAAATTGCTTTTTCAAAATGAAAAGCAGCATACATATTTCCTGTGTCTGTCAATGCTACAGCGGGCATTCCTAATTCAGCAGTTTTATTTACAAGACTATTTACATTAATCGTCGATTGTAAAATAGAAAAAGAAGTATGGTTGTGAAGGTGAGAAAAAGTAACATTGTCTAAACGAGAACGAGATTCATTTTCATCGATACTTGGTATGAAGCTAGAAGGATCAACTTTTGTTTTTAATTTTTCGCTCGCTTCTTTTAAATTTAGGTGCTGTAAACCAATTGTTTGTAGAGTAGTCGGATTAAAAGCTTTAAAATTGGAAATATATTCTTTGTCACTTTGAAGACTTTCTAAACTGAATGAATCGATTCTGATTAACTCAAAGAAACAACGAGTTGTAGCTTCTACATCGGCAGTTGCGTTGTGTGCTTCTCCAAATGGTTCACCAAAAAGCTTTTGGTGTAACTCAGTTAAAGTTGGTAATTTCCAACGTCCACCTCGTCCACCAGGAATCAAACATAAATTTGCGGTAACTTCTGTACACGTATCCAATACTGGCATCGAAGCCATTGGAGAATTTACATTTTTACGAACAAATTCACAGCCTAAAATATTTACATCAAAACCTACATTTTGCCCAACAACAAATTTAGCTTTACTCAAAGCGATATTGAACTCATTCAATACCATTTCTAAGTCTGCCCCTAATTCATCAGCAAGTGCAGTAGAAATCCCGTGAATACGTTCAGCATCATACGGAACATCATAACCTTCAGGCTTTATTAAGTAATCCTTCTGTTCAAGAAGGTTCCCCATATCGTCATGAAGTTGCCAAGCAATTTGCACCGCACGTGGCCAGTTATTAGTGTCCGTAATCGGAGCGTTCCAATTACGAGGTAATCCAGTTGTTTCGGTATCGAATATTAAGTACATTCTTTTAGTTTTTGTCTAGATCAAATTTTAATCTATCTTGCTCTATCAATTGTTTTAATTCCTCTTTTTTGGGCAGGTACAATAAATATTTGCTAGCAAAGAGTTGGTCTTTATCATTAAGTACTGAGTATTTTACAATGGTGTCATCTTTCTCACTGCACAAAAGTATACCTATAGCCGGAATTGTCGTCAGCGCCTCGTTTTAAATCATTGTCAAAGCCTTTTCCAAATTCTAGAGTAAGCTGTGTTCCCAACTTCTTTAAAGTAGCATCACCATAATTTGCTTTTGCATTTACGTTTTGCTCGTCCTCAACAATAAGATTGCCTATATCCTTGCATTTATCCAAGAACTTGTAATTTCTCTTGATGCGAATTCTTTTGTATTTCTTGTTTTAATTGAATCCCAAATTTCATCAATCCCATGTGAAAGAGCTTCTTTCTCTTCTTCCATTGATGTGTACATAATACGTGGATCTTCGAAATAATCTTTTACAAAATTAGTGTCAAAGTTACCACTAACAAAAGCGGGATGTTTTAATACATATTTACCGAAGTCAAGCGTTGTTTTTAAACCAGAAATTTGATATTCGTCAATTGCAACCAATGTTCTTTCTATGGCTTCTTCACGATTTTTACCCCAAACAACTAATTTAGCAATCATTGGATCGTAATAAATAGGGATTTCCATTCCTTCCAAAAAGGCATCGTCTACGCGCACGCTTCTTCCTGTTGGAATTCTGTATCTATCTAATTTTCCTATATCTGGTGTAAATCCATTCAACGTGTCTTCAGCATACACACGAATTTCAATAGCGTGACCTTGAATTTGCAATTCATCTTGCATTTTTGGTAAGTTTTCACCTCGAGCAACACGAATTTGCCATTCCACTAAATCTATTTTTGTAATCTCCTCAGTAACAGGGTGTTCTACTTGAAGTCGCGTATTCATTTCTAAGAAGTAGAATTTCATATCAGCATCAACTAAGAACTCTACTGTACCAGCACCTTCGTAGTTACAAGCTTTACAAACTGCAACAGCAGCTTCTCCCATTTGTTTGCGTAACTCTGGAGTCAATAAAGTACTTGGAGCCTCTTCAACTACTTTTTGGTGACGTCTTTGAATTGAGCATTCACGTTCAAATAAATAGACTGTGTTTCCAGATCTATCAGCGAAAACTTGAATTTCAATATGTCGAGGTTTAGTAACAAATTTTTCAATAAAAACAGCATCATCTCCAAAAGAAGAACGTGCTTCATTTTGAGCTAATTTCATTTGTTCAACAAATTCAGCTGAATTTTCAACCAAACGCATTCCTTTCCCACCGCCCCCAGCTGAAGCTTTTATCAAGATTGGATATCCAACTTCTTCTGCAATTTTAATTGCCTCGTTAACATCTGTTATAGCGCTGTCAACTCCAGGAACTAAAGGAACATTGAACTCTTTAACTGCTTGTTTAGCACTTAATTTATCACCCATTACTTCCATTGCTTCTGGAGATGGCCCAATAAATGTAATTCCAGCTTCTTTTACTTTACGAGCAAAACCAGCATTTTCAGAAAGAAATCCGTATCCAGGATGAATTCCATCAACTCCTAAATCTTTACAATATTGAAGGATTACATCTTGTTTTAAATAACTTTCAGAAGATGGACTTTCGCCAACATACACTGCTTCATCCGCTTCTAGAACGTGTGGAGCATTTTTGTCCGCATCAGAATAAATGGCAACACTAGCAATGTTCATTTTTTTTAATGTACGAATAACTCTTCTTGCAATTTCTCCTCTGTTGGCAATAAGTACTTTTTTCATAGTTACAAAAATAATAAAATGGATTCAGAAACAAAATCGAGTGTTCCAATAATTTTCTGGTTGAATAAACGAAGTGCTTTTTAACTCGATAGGAGGGGTAGGTATTTTGTTTTTACTGCGTTTGTAGTGTTGTGTTTTATTTTTTTTACTCCTAAATAGATCTAGGAAATATTGAAATAATTTAAAGTCTTTCATAGAATTGAATTCTTCTTGGTATTGAATACCAGTTCCTTGAGTGAAATTTGCAGAATTAGTTGTATATATTCGATTTTGATTCGATTCATTGAATACACTCACCCGAAAAGTTCCAGCATCATTTAAAGTGTATTCAACATTGACATCTCCAATCGGAAAACTTTTACTATTGTCAATACTACTTCCTGTATTTTCAACGCCGAAATTTCCTTTTAAAATTAATCGATCATCATAAAATCCTTTAGTAACTCCAACAGAATAAGAAGTTCCTTGGGTCAATGTATTTCTATCTAATCCTACATTCAATTTATAATCTTTAGAAACTTGAGAGAGCATTTCATTGATTTTACTTTGTGCAAGGTCTAATGCAGCGCTACTTCCACCACCACCAGTATTTGATTGCCCATCAATAGGTTGAAATTTTTTAAATAACAATAAAGAGAAAAATTGTTTACTCAATAGGTCGTTATCACTTTTAATTCTGTTTAAAAGTGATTGGCCAGCATCATTAGTCTTTGGAGCTACAATGTCAAAAGAGATACTTGGTTTCAATAATGTTTCGGTTAAAATTAAAAAACATTTAATTTCTTGACTACCTGTTCCTGCTCCTGTTCCTGTGGTTTGTAATGTGGAAATTTCATTCAAATTAGCATTCACCGAATAGTAACATTTTAAATCTAATAGTGCATTATAAGGGTCTCCAGTCCAAGCAACGGTGCTGTTTTCTTCTATTATAAATTTCTGATTAATAGGTCTCTTTACAAAATTATAATCCCCTTCTTTAATTTTAAATGTTCCATCTAATCTTAAATTATTAAAGTTATCCAATGAAACTGAAATATCTCCTGAACCTATCGCTGAAATTTCATCCCCCGTTTTATCATCTAAAATAATTTTAATTTCAGCTTCAGGAGTTACAATAAAGTTCATTTTTAAATCTATTCCTGTGAAATCTAATTTTGAATTTTTAAAAGTTGTATCTATGTTGTTTTTCGATTTGAATGTTATGAATTTTTCTTCTTCAATATCACTTATTCCATACATTGGGAAATTCACTTTTGTACCTTCTTCTGTTTTTAAATTCACATCAATTGATATGTTTTCTGAAGTTCCTGAAACCTCAACAATACCTGTTCCGTAACCTTTGCCGAAATACACATCTTCTTTATTGTAGGTTGTATTCATAATTAAGAACCGGTCGAGTGGTTGAATGAGTCCAGGAGCATATCCATTTCGATTACCATTGTCTTCCAAGTTAAAAACAAGATCAAAGTTCCAATCTGCAAACTTTTGATGGTATAGAGATCCAATTATTGAACCCGTATTACCTTCTTCGTCTGTTATAGGCATGTTATTAATATAGAAGCCGTATTGATCAGATGAGATTTTCCCATTTAAACCAAAGTTTACATCAAGTAATTCTAAACGAGCATTTCCTTTTACAAGCTGAACATCACCGTTTAATTTAGGATTGTCTATTTCACCATTTACTTTTAGATTTCCTGAAATAAAACCTTGAATATTGGTAAGTACCTCAGGATCCATAAAAGCATTAACGAATTGAATATCTGCGTTATCAAAAATTAAATTGAAGTCTAAATTATCAAATTGACGATCAATATAATACCTTCCATTAAAGCCAAATGTTTCATTCCCACTATAAATTAAATCTCCAGATAAACCAATACTTTTTGAAGCATTATCCCATTGTGTTTTGATGAATGTATTTCCAATCTCATTCTTATTGATGAATAAGTTTTGAATATTTGCGTCTCCTACATACCTGAGGTTTGTGTATGGATTTGATAGGTATCCCCAACCATTCACTAAACCTTTTATCTCAACGGGTGAACCAAATGCACTACTGAACTCTTCTAACTTAAAATCATTGATTTTAAAGTTTAATTGATCTCCATCATTTTTAGAAATTCGCCCATCAATTGACAGATATTGTTGATTTCTTTCCAGTAAAAAATGACCGATATCTAATGTTGTTCCATTAATTGAAATTATAGATTTATTAATGATGTCCCATTTTTTTTCTTTTAAACTAAAATAGGAGGGAAGTAGAGTGATGTCGAATTTGTCTATTCCTAAAACGGAAGTGTTCCATTCGATGGCAGATTCATTTAATGTAGATGGATTCCAATTGATTTTTGTATTTAAAATGTCTTTATTTCCAGTCAGAATTAAAGATAGATTTTTAAATTGAAGTGAGTCATTAATTGATAATTTTTTAAAAGTATACTTCGCTTCTAATATGTTTGATTTCATTTGCTGTTTAATAGATACTCCTTCAAAACTTAAGTTGCTGTATCTTATTGATTTTGAGTAGATTGACATTTCCGCTTCTTCGGTTTTCCCATTGTAATTTCCTTCTATTTTTGTACCTGGAGCAATTTTTAATTCTGGTAATAATAAACTTAGTAAATTATTTAATTGATTTGTTTCGACTGAATAAGTGAAATTATTTTTTGTTCTTAAAAAGTGGTTTTTATCTAATTTTTTTAATGGAATAATCGCAGGGAAAAGCTTACTGGTTTGATTTTCAAAGTCGTATATTATATTGTTGAAATCAACCTTTCCTTTTATAATGGCCGAACCTAAAACACTTTTAATAGATAATAAGTCTTCATTATTAGTTCGTTTGATTTGAATATATAATGCTGTTAGATTAAATTCTTTTTTATTTTCAGCGTAATTCAGAGAGTCAATTAAAATAGTTCCTGCAATGTTATTTAAATTATTTCCTGTTAAATTTAATTCAAATTTAGACTTCAATTTAGAATTGTTTGATTCTGTTAAATGCAGGTTTTGCAAATTTGAATGAGAAATATCTACATTAATTTGGGTGCGTACTTCACCATTAAAATCAATTTCTCCGTCATATGTAAGGTTTAAGTTTTCATCTTTTATAGTGAATTGAGAATTTAAGATATTATTTGTAAAAGATCCATTTTCAATTTGTATGTTTTTATAAGGATAGTTTAAATAGTCGAAACTTTGAATAGTTGCATTTACAGTATTAAATTGAATATCTGTAAATGATTTCATTTCGCCGCTAATATTGAATTCTCCATTTAAAATATTGAAATCTTTATTTTGAAGAAGGTTTCCAATTTTAAAACTATCGATTTTAATGTCGAAATCTGAAGCAATTAAAGGTTGAAAATTTAATGATTTATTTTTTTTATTTTCAGTGAAATTTAATCCGTTTTTAAGTTCAATTGTACCTAATCTTGTTTTTATTTTATCAGAATTTAAGTGAAAATGGGTGTAACCTCCTTGGAATTTGGCGTTTTCAATTTCGAAAAAACTTAATCTCTTAAAATAGTCATTAAATTCTATGTGTTTCAATCCTGTAATTAAAGGTAGTTGTATGTTTTTTAGGTCTTTAATAGTTATGTATGCGTATTTAATTTCTTCTTTGAAATAGGATGTTTCAATTGATCTGAAATCAGGAAGAGTAATATCTCCAATAATTCTTGAACGATCTCCTGTAGTTAAATCTAAGTCTTTGATACGGATGTTTTTTGATTTCCCTGTAACAGAGCCTTTTGCATAAACAGTTTGGTTCATTCCTTGAAGAATGGGAGAGAAATAAGCTATGTCCGTCATGGAAACCATACTGGGAAGCATGTATCCTTCAAAATTTACACTATCAATGAATGTCATATAATCCAAATAATGATTCATGATCATTCTGAATTTGGGAGCGTAGATTGTTGAGTGTGGTGTTTTTACTTTGACATTTCGACAGTAGACACCTTTTTCAGAAACCATTGCAAGACAACTCAGTTTATTTAGTTGAAATCCAGATTTTTCATTTGCTGACATTTGTTTGATGTTACTTCTTATAACGCCATGATTAATAGTTATATCTGTTACGTCAAGATTTATATGTTTAACAAGAAGATGGTCGTAATCCATGCCCCATGGAATATTTTTATGTTTGTAGTCATCATAATGAAAATCAACATCCTTTAAATGAAGTTCTTTTAATTGAATAATGATTGGTTTAGAACTTGTTGTGTCTTTTGTTGAGAAATAATCGACAATGAATTGATAATTAAAATCCCGTGTTATTTTATCTTGCCTTAATTTAAAAACCGATTTTTCAACTTCAACTTTTTTAATAATGAATTTATTTTTTTCATTGATTCTGCTAAGTGTTAGATAAGCGGTTGAAATATAGGCGAGTGTGTCCTTTTTTAAATCTTTAATTAATATCCCGTCTACTGCAATTTGATTAAATGAAACAACAGATATTTTTTCAATTCTCATTTCTGTTTTTAATTCAGAGGAAAGATATGTTGTTGCAATTTGGGCCAGATAGGTCTGAAAAGTACTCACTCTAATAGCGAAACTAAAGAACAGAATAAATATCAGCATCCATTCAAATGAAATACCGAAGATTCGTCCTATAATTTTACTTAAATTTACCATCTGTTACAAATTTACATAAAGTTGAGACAAAAAGATACAATCATTTTAGGTATTGAGTCATCTTGTGATGATACTTCCGCTTCTGTTCTCAAAAATGAGACAATTCTTTCAAATATAATAGCTACTCAAGAGGTGCACAAGTTGTATGGTGGTGTTGTGCCAGAGCTTGCAAGTAGAGCCCATCAACAAAATATAATACCTGTTGTTAATCAGGCTATTAAAGAGTCTGGTGTTGATTTAAAAGAGATCGATGCTGTTGCTTTCACCAAAGGTCCGGGTTTGTTAGGTTCGTTGGTAGTTGGTACTTCTTTTTCTAAAGCTTTCTCTTTGGCAATGGATATACCTTTGATAGATGTAAATCACATGCACGGTCATGTTTTAGCTCATTTTATTGATGATGAAGGAAAAGAAAAACCGCAATTCCCTTTTTTATGTTTAACTGTTTCGGGAGGACATACTCAAATTGTTTTAGTGAAAGATTATTTAGAGATGGAAGTAATTGGAACTACAATTGATGATGCAGCAGGTGAAGCGTTCGATAAATCAGCTAAAATTTTAGGTTTCCCATATCCTGGTGGTCCGTTAATAGACAAACACGCTAAAAATGGTGATGCCTCTAAGTTTGAATTTTCAAAGCCAAAAATGGAGGGGTATGATTATAGTTTTAGTGGTCTCAAAACTTCAATATTATATTTTATTCAGAAACAAGAAAAAATTAACACCAATTTCATTAACGAAAATAGAGACGATATTTGCGCGTCTATCCAAAAGTCAATAATTGATATCTTATTTGTGAAATTGATTAAAGCTTCAGCCGATCTAAATATCAAGCAAATTGCAATTGCTGGAGGGGTGTCTGCAAATTCTGGTTTACGATCAGAGTTAAAACGAATTGGAAAAGAAAAAAAATGGAGTGTTTTTATTCCTAAATTTGAATTCTGTACTGATAATGCAGCTATGATAGCGATTACAGGTCGATTTATGTTTGATGAAAAGAGGTTTGCAGATCAAAGTGTTTGTGCTTCGGCAAGATTGAAAATGTAATTGATAACTTGTTAAAATCTTTTTAAAAAAGCTTGAAATTGAGATTTAATTTTTGAGTTTTTATTGTATTTTTGTTTTTCCCTAATTAAAGGAAATAATATAATTTTAAAACTATTTTTATATGTCAGATAACATGCAAGTTCCGGTAACTATTGAAAAAGAAACGATTATTTCGTTAACTTTTCATGTACAAACACCTTTAAAGCAACATCCGGAATTGATGAGTCAAATTGAAACGGCTGTAAGGTTAGGAAACGCTCACCATAGCAAAGTTTCAATCATTTTTCAAGATGATTCTGGTTTAAAAAGAGTTGATACTACTCTTTGGGCGAATGGTGCTAAATTTATTTGTTTAAAAGGAGGTGTTTGGATTCCAATATCTCATATTTTAGAAATTAAACTTTAATCGGTTAATTTATATTAAAAGCCTATGCTACTTAAAAGTTAGTATAGGCTTTTTTTGTTGTGCTACGTTTTAGTTTATTTGTGATAGGAATGCAATAATACTTTCAAAATTGACCGTTTTTTTAAGTTGAAATTCTTACATTTGGGTTCTATCAATTATTCAAAATGCCAATGCGTAACGTTTTTCTTTTCATTTTCTCATTTTTAAATTTTGCACTTTTTTCTCAAGAGAAAGTAGAATGGGATACACACTTTAATTCAAAAACTAAAATAGTTGAAATACACGCCAAGATTGCTGATGGGTGGCATCTATACAGTCAACATGTTGGTACAGATTCTGGACCAGTAGCTACACAGTTTCATTTTTCTGAAAATAAATTAGTGAAATTTATAGGAGAAGTTGAAGAACCTAAAGCAATTGAAGAGTATGATAAAAATTTTGAAGCAACTTTGCAGTTTTTTAAAGATGAAGTACTTTTTAAGCAGAAAGTAATTGTTGAAAGTGATACTGATATTGAACTAATGGTTACTTTTATGCTGTGCAATGATGTAATGTGTTTGCCTCCAGTAGATAAGAAAATGTTCGTCAAAATTAAAATTAATTAATAGTATGTATTTAGACATGACGAAATTCTTTACCAATTCTGATGAATTTAAGATGGCGATTCCATACAATACACTTTATAATTAATAACAAGTATAAAATAAATTCGTATAATGCCGATATAGTATGAAAATAGTGCAATTTTGACTGGATTATATTGAATACATAATCGCTGTAACAACTAAAAACAAATAATATATATATGAAAAGTATCGTTTTAAAAATTGTTTTATTGATTACTCTTTTAATCTCAACAATTAATAAGGCCGTTGCTCAACCTGATGGATGGGATAAGAAAATAAGCTGGACATTTAAAATTCAAAAAGTAGATGAAAGCCATGCTAATTTGATAGCAACAGCGAAAATTATTACCGGTTGGCACGTGTTTTCAACTGATCACGATCCTAATAAGGCAGATTTAACAGGTTATCCTACTACATTTAAATTCCCTAAATCTTCTAATTACAAGTTGATTGGGAAATTATCAGATGGTTCAAAACCTAAAGTTCATATAGATGATTTAGGAACTTCTTTATATTTTGAAAACAATGCTGTGTTTAAACAAAAAGTAGAGATTTTATCTGATAAACCTTTTGATTTTGTATTTGATTACTCTTTTCAAATTTGTAACGAAAATGGATGTTTATTCCCTCCAGATCAAACTGCTAAGTTGAAGATTTCCGGATTTAAACCAATTCTTGGTGAAGTTTCGGGTGCAACTTTAGATTCAAATGAAACGAAAGTAGAGACGGTAGTAGATAAAACTGAAGAGGTTAAAGTTAAATATGGTGAAACTTTAATGAGAACAGTGCCTAAAAAAGAAACTCCCTCAAGTTCTTGGAGTATCTTTTTTGAAGGTTTTGGTTGGGGATTTATAGCACTTTTAACACCATGTGTTTTCCCGATGATTCCGATGACAGTATCGTTTTTCACTAAAAATTCAGGTTCTCGATCAAAAGGAATAATGAATGCTCTTTTATACGGACTTTCAATTATTGTTATATATGTTTCTCTAGGATTGATTATCACCTTCGCTTCTAAAAACCCTGCAGCATTGAATGAATTATCTACCAATGTCTATATGAACATACTCTTTTTTGTAGTTTTTATGGTGTTTGCATTCTCGTTTTTAGGTGCTTTTGAAATTAGAATGCCAAGTAAATGGGTGAATTCAGCCGATTCTAAAGCGGATAAAGGAGGATTGATTGGTATTTTCTTCATGGCATTTACTTTGGCTTTGGTTTCATTTTCTTGTACGGGTCCAATCATTGGTTCGTCATTAGTGCAGGCAATTAGTTCTGATTCAAAACTCGGCCCTGTATTGATTATGGCTGGTTTTTCAACAGCATTAGCATTGCCTTTCACACTTTTTGCAATTTTTCCAAGCTGGCTAAATTCGATGCCTCAATCAGGTGGTTGGTTAAATAGTGTTAAAGTTGTTTTAGGTCTTTTAGAAATTGCTTTAGCATTGAAATTTTTAAGTATGGTAGATTTGGCATACCATTGGAATTTCTTAACAAGAGAGTTGTTTGTTGCTATGTGGATTGTAATCTTCTTTATTATGGGTGTTTATTTACTTGGTAAACTGAAATTCTCACATGATTCTACGGTTGACAAAGTTTCTGTACCACGTTTTATGTTTGCATTTTTAGCTTTCTCTTTTTCTATTTATTTATTGCCTGGAATGTGGGGCGCTCCTTTATCAATGATTGATGGAATAGCACCTCCTAGAACGCATTCAGAAGATAGTTTTAGATTTGTTAGAGGTGATGCAAATCAAGGTGTTCAAGCGATTGGAGACCCAATTTTCTTAGAATACAAGCAATATATGCACGAAGTTGGAGATGGTTCAATTTTAGTTTTTCACGATATGGAGAAAGCGAGAGAATATGCTAAAAAAGTAAATAAGCCTATATTGTTAGACTTTACTGGATTTGCATGTGCAAATTGTCGTAAAACTGAATCAACTGTTTGGACAAATGTTGAAATTAGTTCTAAATTAAAAAATGAGGTAGTTATCGTTTCATTGTATTGTGATGATAGAGAGCAACTTCCGAAATCTGAATGGAGATATTCGGATGTTATTAAAGGGCAAATTAAAACTATTGGTAACAAATGGTCTGATTATCAGATTAAAAATTATGGTCAAATTTCTCAGCCTTTGTATGTTATTCAAGATTTAGAAGAAAATGATTTAACAAAAGCTATTGGCTATACTCCAAACATTAAAGAATATAAGAAGTTTTTAGAAGATGGAATTAAGAAGTTTACAGATAAAAAGTAAAAACAACTCTTTTTCTGATTGCTTATTAATCTTAATTGGTCAGTAAGCAATCGTTTTAAAATGAAAAAACAAAACGTTATTAAACTTTTTAATGATTCTAAAATCAGAGCAATTTGTGATGTAATTTAATATTTAGTTTTATGCCATGAATGAATTTCTTCAAACCCCCATTGAATTTTTAAAAGGAGTAGGCCCTCAAAGAGCTGCTTTATTAAAAAAGGAAGCGGGAATAAATACGTTTGATGATTTATTAAATTATTTCCCTTTTCGGTATGTAGACAGATCACAACATCATACCATTTCAGAGTTACCCTCTCTGGATGGTTCGGCGCAATTAAAAGGAACAATTATTCATGTTTCAGAAAAAGCAGTTGGAAAGCAAACTCGATTAATTGTAAAATTTCAAGATAAAACAGGTGTAATCGATTTAGTGTGGTTTCAAGGAGGGAAATGGATAAAGCCATTACTTAAGTTAAATACTGAATTTCAAGTATATGGCAAGGCGAAGTTTTTCGGGTCTACCTATAGTATTCCTCATCCAGAAATAATAGAGTTTGAAAAAGTTAAATCTGAAACTGGACTGCAAGCTGTTTATTCAAGTACTGAGAAATTAAATATGAATGGTTTAAGCTCAAAAGGCTTTGCAAATCTGACAGCTGTTTTAGTAGATCAATTAAAAGGCAAGATACAGGAGACGTTACCTTCAGCTATTTTAAGAGATTTGAATTTGGTTTCTAGGGAATTAGCCTTGATTCAAATTCATTGTCCAATAGATGAGCCTCGAATAATAGCTGCTCGTTTACGCTTGAAGTTTGAGGAATTGTTTTTTTTACAATTGGAAATGTTGATGCGAAAACAGATTAATATTCGTAAAACAGGAGGACATATTTTTCCAGAAGTAGGAATTTTTTTCACTGATTTTTATGAACATCATTTACCTTTTGAATTAACAGGTGCTCAAAAAAGAGTGTTAAAAGAAATTCGTAAAGATTTTATGAATGGACTTCACATGAATCGCTTGTTGCAGGGAGATGTGGGAAGTGGAAAAACTTTAGTTGCATTATTGACACTATTGATGGGGATCGGAAATGGATTTCAAGGAGCTTTGATGGCACCTACAGAAATTCTTGCTACTCAGCATTTTGTAACTTTAGTTGATATGTTAAAAAAAATGGACATTCGATTAGAGTTATTGACAGGCTCAGTTGGGAAAAAGGACAGGAGAAGAATACACGAAGGATTAGAATCAGGAGAAGTACACATTTTGGTAGGAACACATGCCCTTTTAGAAGATGTAGTTAAATTTAAAAATTTAGGTATAGTAGTGATAGATGAACAACATCGATTTGGTGTGGCTCAGCGTGCTCGAATGTGGAAAAAAAACACAATACCTCCTCACGTTTTAGTTATGACAGCAACGCCTATACCAAGAACTTTAGCTATGACTTTTTATGGTGATTTAGATGTTTCAGTAATCGATGAATTGCCACCAGGAAGAAAACCGATTACCACATCTCATAAATTTGAAGCAAATAGATTAACTATTTTTGGTTTTATGAAATCTGAAATTGAAAAAGGGAGACAAATTTATGTGGTTTATCCTTTAATAAAAGAGTCAGAAACGTTGGATTACAGTAATTTAATGGATGGTTACGAAGCAATAACTAGATACTTTCCATTACCTGATTATCGAGTGAGTATTGTTCATGGGCAATTGAAGGCTGCTGATAAAGAATTTGAGATGCAACGATTTGTGAAAGGAGAAACGCAAATTATGGTTGCAACAACTGTAATCGAAGTGGGGGTAAATGTTCCGAATGCATCTGTAATGATTATTGAAAGTTCTGAACGCTTTGGTTTATCTCAACTACACCAATTGAGAGGTAGGGTAGGTAGAGGTGCAGAAAAATCATATTGTATATTAATGACTGGTATTAAATTGTCAAAAGAATCTAAAAAACGATTAGAAACAATGGTGAGAACCAACGATGGTTTTGAAATTGCAGAAGTTGATTTGGAATTGAGAGGTCCAGGTGACATCATGGGCACACAGCAAAGTGGAGAAATGGAATTAAAGATAGCCGATTTAGCCAAAGACGGTCAAATTGTAGTTTTAGCAAGGGATAATGCCCGAAAAATAATAAGCGAAGATCCGTTGTTAGAACATCCTGATCACTCGTTGATTCGGGATAAATTGAGAAAAATAATGATGTCGAAACCAAATTGGTGGAGTATTTCGTAAGGGCGAATTACATTCGTCCATTACATCATCGTGTAATTCGACAATGAAATGTACGAATCCATTCATTGTCGATAAAATCAATATTAGGCGAATTGCATTTCGCTCATACGGTTCAATTTCTTGTGGACTCAAGTCATAAATGTAACTTTTATAATTTTTCCAGTTATGTCTTAAATTTTCATTGAAATGTATTTAATCAAAATCATCATCATTACTTGTTTTGTTTTTCAAAATAGTATTCCATACGCTCAAACATTAAAATTTTCAGAAAAAAGAGAATGGAGAGTTAGTTTGAGGAAAATGCAGAAGAAAGACCAATAATTTCGTAAATATAATTTGCAAAAAGGAGATTCATTGTGAAAATATCAATCGATGAATGATTCTTTGAAGAAACTAGAGTTCGTGCGATTAGTAGCAAAAATGGAAACTATCAAATTGCTTTTAACTATTTAGAACATTAAGTTGTTTTTATTTTTGTAGAATAGAAAACGTTTCTTAAATTTAGGTAAAATATACTTTTAAAACGAATGAAAATTAACAACAATCATGGACAATAATTCACTTTTAAATCACCAAACAAACCTGGCTGAATATATCTTTACGATTCGAGAAAAACAAGTGATGATTGATCGAGATTTAGCTGAATTGTATCAAATTTCAACAAAAGCATTAAATCAAGCTGTAAAACGAAATGCAAATCGTTTTCCTGAAAACTTTCGTTTTCAACTATCTGAAATAGAGTTAAATGAACTGGTCACAAAATGTGACCGGTTCAAAATATTAAAACATTCATCAATAGTTCCTTCTGTATTTACAGAATTCGGAGTTGCTATGCTTCCCTCTATCTTAAAAAATGATATGGCTGTTATGATTAGTATACAAATCATAACAGCTTTCGTAGAAATGAGAAAATCAATTAATTATAATGGATTAATTGATTTTCGTTTAGACAAGGTAGAGCATAAACAGCTTTTAGCTGATAAAAAGTTTGAACAAATATTCAAAGAGCTTGAGAAAAAAGAGCTTTCAGATGATAAAGGAGTTTTCTTTGAAGGACAAATTTTTGACGCCTATACGTTTATAAATAATCTCATTCGAAAAGCATCAACATCTATTATTCTAATTGATAATTATATTGACGATACTGTTTTAACGATGTTTTCTAAAAAAAATGAAAATGTAAACGTAACCATTTACACGAAATCAATTAGCAAACAACTTGCTTTAGATCTCGTCAAATTCAACGCTCAATATTCATCAATTGAAATAAAAATTTTAACTGATTCTCATGATCGTTTTTTAATTATTGACGAAACAGATTTATACCATATCGGCGCTTCTATAAAAGATTTAGGAAAAAAATGGTTTGGTTTTTCAAAAATGAATATGCAAAGTGTGAATGTATTGAAAAGATTACAAATTACAGTTTAACGACAGAAAAGGGTATTTATAGAGGTGTTCATAATTTTAAACTTACACAATTATTAGATTACTACATCCACGCAATTTTTACAATTTTAAAACAATCTCCAACGTTTTATCTTTTCCAAAAAACATCTTTTTAGGCTCATTCTCATAAATTCCAAACATAGTAGATCCGCTTCCCGACATAGCTGAATAAATAGCGCCTTCAAAATACAATTGCTTTTTTACTTTGGCTAATTCAGGATAAATGGCAAATACTGTTTTTTCAAAATCATTTTGCAATTCATCTTTCCAAGTGGAAATGGGTTGAGAGATTATTTCAGATACAGTTTTTAAATTGGTTGAAAAAACAGCGCCTTCATACGCTTCTTTTGTGCCGACATGAATTCCAATGTTTACGATTTTAAGATAATATCCTTTTATGTCGATTTTGATTTCAGATAAAATTTCGCCTCGTCCTTTTGCTATTTGTGGATGGTTTTGAACAAAAAACGGACAATCACTTCCAAGTTGTCCAGCCAATTCTTCCAGTTTTGAATTCGAAACATTCAGGTTGAAAAGGGAATTGATTCCAGTTAAAACGTAAGCTGCATCTGCAGAACCGCCGCCTAAACCCCCACCCATTGGGATTATTTTTCGTAAATGAATGTAAATAGGAGGGATGTTGAAGTGGGTTTTCATCAATTCATACGCTTTGACACATAAATTATCTTTTATTTCTCCAGGAATTGATAGACCAGTTTGTTTAAATTCAAAAGATTCATAAGGAATGATTTCTAAAATGTCTTTAAATGGAATTGGAATCATTGACGTTTCTAATTCGTGATATCCATCTTTTCTTTTAAATAAAATATGAAGACCCAAATTTATCTTCGCTGGAGGAAATAAAATCATGCTGTAAATATACAAAAGTTGTTAACTATTTTAGTAACTTTACCCTCATAAATTAGAAAATTAAATGGCTACATATTTAGACTTCGAAGAACCGATTAAAGCTTTAGAAGAGCAAATAGAACAAACAAAAGAGATTGGTTTAAGCGCTGGTCTTGACATGTCTGACAAAGTTAAAAAGTTAGAAGATAAGTTAGTTACGGTAACAAAAGAAATTTTTTCAGGGTTAACTCCGTGGCAAAGAGTGCAGCTTTCTCGCCACCCAGACAGACCTTATACATTAGCATATATTGAAGCAATCACAGGTGGTAATTTTCAAGAATTGCATGGAGATAGAACTGTGAAAGATGATAAAGCAATGATTGGAGGTTTTGGTTCTATTGATGGAAGATCAGTAATGTTTATCGGTCAGCAAAAAGGAATCAATACTAAAATGCGTCAATACCGTAATTTTGGAATGCCAAATCCCGAAGGATATAGAAAAGCATTGCGATTGATGAAATTGGCGGAGAAATTTAACAAGCCAATAGTTACTATTATTGATACTCCTGGTGCTTTTCCTGGTTTAGAAGCGGAAGAAAGAGGTCAAGGTGAGGCAATTGCTAGGAATATTTATGAAATGATGCGCTTGAAAGTGCCCGTTATATGTATTATAATTGGCGAAGGAGCATCTGGAGGCGCGTTAGGAATTGGAGTAGGTGATAAAGTAGTGATGTTAGAAAACACATGGTACTCAGTTATTTCTCCTGAATCATGTTCTTCAATTTTATGGAGGTCTTGGGATTTTAAAGAGAAAGCAGCAGATGCTTTAAAATTGACTTCAACCGACATGAAAAGATTGAAATTAGTGGATGATGTTATAAAAGAACCGTTGTCAGGAGCACATCGTCATCAAAAAGAAATTTTTGCAACTGTTAAAAAGTCAATTGTTAAGTATTTGAAAGAATTGGATGCAATTGAACCAGAACAGCGAATTAACAACCGTATTGAGAAGTTTTGTTCAATGGGTGTTTGGAAATGAGATAAATTACAAATTACAGATTAAAAAATGTTTAAACCAAAACAACCGGTGTTTCTGCATCGGTTGTTTTGGTTTAAGAATGATAAATAGTAACAAGGAGTGTTCCTTAGTTTAATTAAACAACAGTATGAGATCAACAATAGAAGCAGCTTGGGAGAACAGAGAATTGTTAAAAGATGCAAGAACGATTGAAGTTATAAATCATGTGATTGAAGATTTAAATAAAGGTATTTTAAGAGTTGCCGAACCATCAGATAATGGAGAATGGGTCGTTAATGAATGGGTTAAGAAGGCTGTTGTGATGTATTTCCCTATTCGTAAAATGGAAACAATTGAGATCGGTCCGTTTGAGTTTCATGATAAAATGGCACTTAAGACAAATTACAAACAATTAGGAATTCGAGTTGTTCCACCGGCTGTTGCTCGTTATGGTGCTTATATTTCTTCAGGAGTAATCTTAATGCCTTCTTATGTTAATATTGGAGCGTATGTTGATGCTGGAACAATGGTTGATACGTGGGCCACAGTAGGTTCTTGTGCTCAAATTGGAAAGAATGTACACTTAAGTGGTGGGGTTGGAATTGGAGGAGTACTAGAACCGCTTCAGGCAGCACCTGTAATTATTGAAGATGGAGCGTTTATTGGTTCACGTTGCATTGTGGTAGAAGGTGTTAGAGTTGGGAAGGAAGCTGTTTTAGGAGCAAATGTAGTCCTAACAAAATCAACTAAGATTATCGATGTTACTGGAGATACTCCTATTGAATACATTGGCTATGTTCCTGAAAGAAGTGTAGTTATACCTGGTTCTTACACAAAGAAGTTTCCAGCGGGAGATTACCAAGTGCCTTGTGCAATAATTATAGGACAAAGAAAAGTATCAACAGATTTAAAGACTTCTTTGAATGATGCATTGAGAGAGCATAGTGTTGCGGTTTGATGATGATTTTTTTTATAAATGATGATTTATTAAATTATTTTCAATAATTTCGCGCTCTAATTTTAAACTAAAAAAATGAAAAAATTAATTTTACCAATGTTGGCATTGTCTATTATGCTAGCGAAACCGACTAATTCTAATGCACAAGCAATTGAAGAAGGAAAGATTTTAATTGACGGTTACTATGGTTTCGGTAGTTTGTACACAGCTTTTTTCAAAGCAATGGCAACTGGAGCAGAGGCAGGAACTGTAACTTATAGTGGATTTGGTCCTGCTGGATTGAGAGCGGAGTATTTAATAAGTGATAAGGTAGGGTTTGGCGTTGATTTAGCTTTTTCATCAGCATCTCTTACTTATAGTGAGTCATATACAACTTACGACGCAAACTATAATGTTGTTTCAACATCTTATGATACTAAATTAGCTACATCTAAAATTGGTGCAATAGTTACGTTTAACTACCATTTTATTGAAAGCGATAAATTTGATGCTTATTTTGCTACAGGATTAGGATATGGTAATAGAACAACAACATATACTTCTAAGTATGCTGATTTCACTTCCCCAGTAATAAATAGTCTTTTTCCAGTTGCTGCTAAAATTGGTTTAGGAATGAGGTATTTCTTTACAGACAATATTGGTGCAAATCTTGCTATTGGCCTAGGTCATAGTGGTTTAGTTAACTTTGGAGTCTCTGCGAAATTCTAATAGATTAATAAATATATTTTTTGAAAGGATGTCATTTGACATCCTTTTTTTTATTCTAATTACTTCTGAAATCTAATGTATCATCTAATTCCGGCACAAATTCTAATAGCTATTAGAGAATACGTTATTGTGTTGTATGTGTTGTTTTGGAGTAGAATTGAGGTTTGTTCCTTATCTAATATAAAAACAAAAAGGACAATAAAATTGTCCTTTTTGTTAAATTGTAAGTTATTATTTAATTTTTTTATACTTCTTGCATCTTAATCAAATTCAATGCAGAACCAGCTTTGTACCATTCGATTTGTTGTTCGTTGTAAGTGTGATTCAACATAATCGTTTCTTTAGATCCATTTTCATGAGTTATTGCTAAAGTCAATTGTTTCTCAGGTGCAATCGTATTTAAATCAATTAAATTTAAAGTGTCGTTCTCAAGAATTTTAGTGTAATCAGCTTCGTTTGCAAATGTTAACCCTAGAATACCTTGTTTTTTCAAATTCGTTTCATGAATACGTGCAAATGATTTAACAATAATTGCTTTAACTCCTAAATGACGAGGCTCCATAGCAGCATGTTCTCTAGAAGAACCTTCACCGTAATTGTGATCTCCAACAACAAATGTAGGAACTCCAGCTGCTTTATATGCTCTTTGAACAGCAGGAACTTCACCGTACTCATTCGTTAATTGATTTTTAACTGAGTTTGCTTTCCCGTTAAATGCATTTTCAGCACCAATCAACATGTTGTTAGAAATATTATCTAAATGACCTCTATATTTTAACCATGGACCAGCCATAGAAATATGATCTGTTGTACATTTTCCTGCTGCTTTAATTAATAAGCGAGCGTTCATTATATTTTGACCGTCCCATGCATCAAAAGATTCTAGTAATTGTAAACGACTTGAGTCAGACGCAACAGAAACAACGATTGAAGAACCATCTTCTGCTGGAGCTTGATAACCAGAGTCTTCAACGTCGAATCCTCTTGGAGGTAATTCCCATCCAGTTGGTGCGTCAAATTTCACTTGTTCTCCTTTGTTGTTCGTTAATGTATCTGTTAAAGGATTGAATCCTAAATCACCAGCGATAGCAATTGCAGCTACAATTTCTGGAGAAGCAACAAATGCATGCGTATTTGGATTTCCGTCTGCTCTTTTAGAGAAGTTACGGTTGAAAGAATGAATAATTGTATTTTTTTCACCTTTCTCAGCACCTGGTCTATCCCATTGTCCAATACAAGGTCCACAAGCATTCGTAAATACTTTTGTTCCAATTTTCTCGAAAGTATCAATTATACCATCTCTTGCAATTGTATAACGTACTTGTTCAGAACCAGGATTGATACCGAATTCTGCCTTAGTTGTCAAACCTTTTTCAATAGCTTGCTTAGCAATAGAAGCTGCTCTAGACATATCTTCGTAAGAAGAGTTTGTGCAAGAACCAATTAAACCCCATTCAACTTTTGTAGGCCAATCATTTGCAGCAGCTTCAGCTTTCATATTTGAAATTGAAGTACCTCTGTCTGGAGTGAAAGGTCCATTAATTTGTGGTTCTAATTCTGATAAGTTGATTTCAATAACTTGATCAAAATATACTTCAGGATTAGCATAAACTTCCGAATCTCCAGTTAAGTGTTCAGCAATTGCATCAGCAGCGTCAACAACATCTTGTCTACCAGTAGCAGCTAAATATCTTCTCATTGAATCATCGTAACCAAAAGTTGAAGTTGTAGCTCCAATTTCAGCACCCATATTACAAATTGTACCTTTACCCGTACAAGATAAAGAAATAGCACCTTCACCAAAATATTCAACGATTGCACCAGTACCACCTTTTACTGTAAGGATATCAGCAACTTTTAGAATAACATCTTTAGCAGATGTCCAACCGCTTAATTCTCCTGTTAATTTAATACCGATTAATTTCGGGAATTTTAACTCCCACGCCATACCTGCCATAACATCTACAGCATCAGCTCCACCAACACCGATAGCAACCATTCCTAATCCTCCAGCGTTAACTGTATGAGAATCAGTTCCAATCATCATTCCTCCAGGGAAAGCATAGTTTTCTAAAACAACTTGATGAATAATTCCTGCTCCTGGTTTCCAGAAACCGATACCGTATTTATTTGAAATAGAAGATAAGAAGTTAAATACTTCATTGTTTTGATTGATAGAATCTTGTAAATCTTTAGAGGCACCTACTTTAGCTAGAATTAAGTGATCTGCATGTACAGTTGAAGGTACAGCAACTTTACTTTTTCCAGCTTGCATAAATTGTAACAAAGCCATTTGAGCAGTAGCGTCTTGCATAGCAACTCTGTCTGGAGCGAAATCTACATAAGAGTTACCTCTTTCAAAATTTTCAGTTGCATTCCCGTCCCACAAGTGAGTGTAAAGAATTTTTTCTGTCAATGTTAACGGTTTACCAACTATTTTACGAGCAGCTTCAACGCGCTCTGGAAATAAGGCGTAAACCTTTTTAATCATATCTAAATCGAATACCATAATGTTTGTTTTTTTATACCTATATATAAAGTGCGATGCGAAAATAAGCAATTTGAATTAAATTTGTTTCTATATTAGTTAAAAGATTTAACGATTTAACGATTTAACGAATAGATTGAGATATGTTTTTAGAATCTAATAGAAGAGATTTACTCTAATATTAGGTCTTGAAGTCTTGAATCTTAAAGTCTTGAATCCAGATTATTTAGAAAATAGTCGAACGAATTCAATTTTTTAAAGAAATAATCAATATATTTGCACTCTTAAAATTATTAATTAATAAGATTACTTATGAATTCTTACGAAACTGTTTTCATTTTAACTCCCGTTTTGTCTGATGATCAGACAAAGGAAGCAGTGCAAAAATTCGAAAGCGAAGTTAACACTTTGGGTGGAAAAATTAAGCACACTGAAAATTGGGGATTACGTAAATTAGCGTACCCAATACAAAAAAAATCAACTGGATTCTACTTTTTGATAGAGTATGAAGGTGAAGGAAGCATTGTTGCTGACTTAGAATTAGCTTTCAAACGTGACGAGCGTGTTATGCGTTTCTTAACTACAAGAATGGACAAAGATCACTTAGAATACTCTGTTAAGCGTAGAGCTAAAATGGGTGATAAAAAATCTGCTTCTGTTGAAGCTTAATTATTAACATTTAAAACAAAGCACTATGGCTCAAAATGATGTTCGTTATTTGACTCCTATTACGATAGAGATCAGAAAAGATAAATATTGCCGTTTCAAAAAAAGCGGAATTAAATTCATCGATTACAAAGATGGAGGTTACTTACTTAAGTTAATCAATGAACAAGGTAAAATTTTACCTCGTCGTTTAACTGGAACTTCTGCGAAATACCAGAAAAGAGTAGGTCAAGCAATTAAACGTGCACGTCACATTGCTATCCTTCCTTACGTAGCAGATATGTTGAAATAAGACGATTGTTTAACAGGAAAAATATAAAAAAAAATGGAAGTAATTCTTAAAAAAAACGTAGACAAACTTGGTTACAAGGATGAAGTAGTTACGGTAAAACCTGGATACGGTCGTAATTTCTTAATACCTCAAGGTTATGCCTTATTGGCTACATCTTCAGCTATGAAATCACATACTGAAACAATGAAACAACGTGCTCACAAAGAGACGAAAAATCTTGCAGAAGCAGAAGCGGTTGCAGTTAAATTGTCTGAAGTAACGTTAACTATTGGTACTAAAGCTGGTGAAAATGGTAAAATATTTGGATCTGTAAACACAGTTCAAATTTCTGAAGCATTGAAAGCACTTGGTTTTGATATCGATCGTAAATCTTTGAAAATTAAAAATGAACCAATCAAAGAAGTTGGTTCTTACGAAGCAGAAGCTAACCTTTACAAAGGAGTTAAGCCAACGTTTAAATTTGAAGTAGTAGGAGAATAATCCAAAAAATAATTCAAAAAGAAGGCTCGTTTTTAACGAGCCTTCTTTTTTTGAATTATTTTTATAGACTCAAGATTGAAAGACATTAGACTGTTCCGCTCTTAAATTTAATTTGCTAAATACCCTTTTGCCAACTCTTTGAATAATTGTACTTGCTCCTCTATCCATGATTGAGGTTTATTTAGTTCTTTGGCTATTAATTGAGCCACATCTCCACTCATTTCAATAGCAGCTTTAGCGTCTAAAAATAAGATTCTAATTCTTCTTGCTAAAACATCTTCTACTTTAAGCGCCATTTCAAATCGGACAGCCCAAATTACTTCTGCTTTTAAATAGGGGTAATCTGGATGTAGTTTTTCTGATAATTCGGGAGAGGATTTTGCGAGTGTTCTGATTTTTTCGGCATCCGTTCCATAAATATGTAAATGATCTGAATCGTTTTTAAGAGTTGTATGACCATGTATTTTAAAGTTTTCAGTTATGCAATTTTTAGAAGGTATTTTACCTGTTTTTATGGCTAAATTAATTGTCTCCTCAGCCATTTTTCTATAGGTTGTCCATTTCCCTCCTGTTATTGTGATAAGTCCATTTTTTGACATGAAAAGTTTGTGACTTCTTGATATTTCTTTTGTGTTCTTTTTCTTTTTTTCTGGTTTAACAAGAGGTCTTAATCCGCTGAAAATTGATAAAATATCTTTTTTTGTAGCTTGTTTTTCAATGTATTTATTTAATGTACTTAAAATAAAATCAATTTCTTCAGGTAAAGCTTTTGGTTCTAAGAGTTCTTGATTTACAGGTGTTTCTGTTGTTCCTACAAGAAGTTTTCCATACCAAGGAATTGCAAATAAAACTCTTCCATCTTTCGTTTTAGGTATTATCAAAGCGTTTTCTGAGGCTAAAAAGTGACTGTCTAAAACAATGTGTGTGCCCTGACTTACACTTATAATTGGTTCTTTATCAGTTTGATCCATGTTTAATATCGTGTCAACAAAAACTCCTGTTGCATTAATAATTACTTTTGCATCTAAATTATAAGTGCTATTTGTCTCTAAATCAATTGCTTCAATTCCAGTTATTTCACCATTTATGTTTTTTGCTAATCGGGTAACTTTCATGTAGTTTATGAGGTGAGCTCCATTTTCTACTGATGATTGAGCTAAATTAATCCCTAAGCGAGCATCATCAAATCTTCCGTCATTGTATAGTATTCCATTTTTTAAGTTTTTGTTATTTAATCCAGGTAGTGCTTTTATCGTTTGTTTTGATGAGATGTATTCAGATTTTCCTAAGCTTAAGTTTCCCGCCATTAAATCATATAGCTTTAACCCAATTATGTATTTTAATCCTTCAAAAAAACCAAAAGAAGGGATGATAAATGATTGATTGCTACAAACATGTGGTGCGTTTTTGAGGAGTAACCCTCTTTCATGTAATGCTTCTTTCACTAAACTGATGTCTCCTTGAGCTAAATAGCGAACTCCTCCATGTACTAATTTAGTACTTCTACTTGATGTTCCTTTGGTGAAATCAGATTGTTCTAAAAGTAGAGTTTTGTAACCTCTTAAAGATGAGTCGAGTGCAATCCCTAGACCTGTTGCACCTCCACCAATAATAAGCACATCCCATTGAATGCCATTATTCATATTAAGAAATTCTATGCTTTTAATCCTATTCATGGTTTTAAGTTACTTAAAAATGAAGGAATATGAAAATTATTTGTACTTTGAACTTACCTATTGATTTTTGTAATACATTGATTGGGTTGTAATTAATTGTTTTTTTCTATGCAAAATATTTTTAAACCAAGTCCTGCTAAGCCATTGATTTCTTCAGAGGTTCAAGATAAGGAATATACCAAGCTTCGATTGCAGGTGTTCTTAGGGATATTCTTTGGGTATGCGGGATATTATTTAGTTAGAAAAAATTTCACGTTGGCAATGCCTGATTTAATAGCAATGGGGTATACAAAAACTGAATTAGGTTTTGCTTTGTCTGGAGTTTCAATAGCTTATGGAGTTAGTAAGTTTTTTATGGGGATGGTCTCTGATAGGAGTAATGCACGTGTTTTTTTAAGTTTAGGCTTGTTTTTATCTGGAGTTACTATGATTTTCATGGGGACTGTGCCTTGGGCAACAAGTTCAGTTCCGATTATGTTTTCTATTTTATTACTCAATGGTTGGTTTCAAGGTATGGGATGGCCTCCATCTGGAAGGGTCATGGTTTTTTGGTTCTCGCAAAAAGAAAGAGGTAGAAAAATGTCAATTTGGAATGTGTCGCACAATGTTGGAGGAGGATTAATTGGACCATTAGCAACATGGGGTGTTTTAATCTTTGGGACTTGGCAAAGCAAATTTTATCTACCGGGTTTAATCGCTATTTTGATTTCTATTATATCTTTTGTTTTAATTCGAGATACTCCTAGATCTTGTGGTTTGCCTACAATTGAGGAATACAAGAACGACACCTCCAATATCTATCAAGAAATTGTTGAAGTGAAGGAAAGTGCGAAAGAAATATTCTTTAAGTATATCTTGAAAAACAAGTTGTTGTGGTATATTTCATTTGCGAATGCGTTTGTTTATTTAGTTAGATATGGAGTTTTAGATTGGTCACCAACTTATTTAAGTGAAGTGAAAGGGTATACTATTTCAGAATCTGGTTGGGCATATTTCGCCTATGAGTATGCTGGGATTCCTGGAACTTTGCTTTGTGGATGGATATCTGACAAGATTTTTAAAGGTAAAAGATCACTTGCAACGATTTTGTATATGTTGTTTGTTTTAATTGCTTTAATCATGTACTGGAAGAATCCTCCAGGAAATCCAGTGATTGATCAGTTGGCTTTAATTACAGTCGGTTTTTTTATTTATGGGCCTGTTATGTTGATTGGAGTTTTTGCTTTAGATTTAGTACCGAAAAATGCTGCGGGAACTGCTGCTGGACTTACAGGGCTCTTCGGTTATTTAGGAGGAGCAGCTTTTGCAAATATTGCATTGGGATATGTTATTGATCATTGGGAATGGGACGGTGGATTCATAGTTTTAATTGCATCTTGTATTATTTCAATTTTATTTATTATCCCAACCTGGTTGTATGAAAGAAAAAAATAGTTATAATGTTTTTAAAATCAGCTTGTTGTTTGTTTTTTTAGGAAGTATTATTTCGTGTAATAATTCTACGGTTTCAAATAATAGTGTTGCCCCTAGTGCTTGTCAATTAGAAATAATAAATTCTCTCCCAAATAACTTAGTAATAGCTCATAGAGGAACCACTTTTTACGCGCCTGAAGAAACAGAGGAAGCAATGCGTTGGGCGAGAAATGTTGGTGCTGATTATTTAGAATTTGACCTTCAAAGAACGAAAGATGGTTATTTAATCGCCTTACATGATGAAAGATTGGTTAGAACAACAGATGTAAATGTAAAATTTCCTACTAGAATAAACAATCCAGTTTCTTCTTTTACTTATAAGGAATTATTGACCTTAGATGCAGGTTCATGGTTCAATGAAGTAAATTCAAAAAAAGCTAAAATTAGTTTTATCGGTTTAGATATTTTGACTTTGGAGGATATTATTCATATTGCTGAAGGGAAAAAAATCAAGCGCGATAGTATTGGTAAAAGAATCACGAAGATTAATAAAGGAAGGATTATTACTGTTTATGAAGAGGATCAAACTGATAATGGAAATCGACCCGGAGTTTATATAGAAACAAAAGTACCTGAATTGTTTCTAAATATTGAAAATGATTTAAAGCGTGAATTAATAAAGTTGGGATGGTATAATAATGATGTTTCTAAATTGAAGAAAATACATACTTTTAATAATAAAGTGAAATGGGCGAATTCAAAAAATCGAGTTTTTTTACAAACATTTTCGAAAGAAAGTCTAATTAGATTAAATAAAACATTTAAAAGAAAAATACCAATTTGTTTTCTTTTATGGAGAGGGAATGAAAAAGGGGATATTCCAGATGATAAGTTAGAAACGTTTCAAAAATGGATTGAATTTGGGATTCAAAATGGTGCTTCTGTTATAGGTCCAAGTATTGGAGGTTTACCAAATAATTATGTTAACTTATTGGATGATAAGCATTTTGAAATTATACGAAAATACAATTTAAAGATTCATGCTTATTCTTTCGATACTCGTATACAGATGAAAGAATATAATAAAAAGGTAAATGGAATGTTTAGCAATAAAGCAAATGAAGCCTTGTTTTTTTATCAAAATAAAGTCTTTAGATTTGATTGATAATTGATTGTGCAAACTCATTTTTTGTAATTTGGCAGTGCTGTTTACTATTTTTAAGTATGATGCATCAATAATTAACTATCTTTGCTTCTATGAGTTTTAAGCGAAACATTTTAATCTTATTTGGTTTATTATTAGTTGTGAGTTGTACTCATGAAAATGTAAAGTCTTCGAAACAAGATATTAAAAAAAACGAAATTCAGTATGCTGAAAACTTGGAAATTATTCATGAAAGAGGAAATGTTCTAATTCATATTAAAAGCCCTGAAAATCATCAGATTGAAAAAAAATATTGTATTCAGAATAAAACAAACTCCATTATTCCTTCTGGTTATATTCTTTTAAAGAGCCCGGTTAGATCAATTATTGCTCTTTCAAGTACTCATATTGGTATGTTGTCTAAATTAAAATCAGAAAATTTAGTTACAGGAATTTCAAACCATTTATACGTTCATAATCCTTTAGTTTTAAATAAATATAGAAAGGGTAAAGTAGTGGAAATGGGGGAGGAGGGAACGATTCCTGTTGAGTCGATTGTAGCTTCAAAAGCTGATGTTTTAATTTATAGTGGTTTCGGAAAATCATTTCCACATGAAGATCAATTAGAGAGATTGGGAACAATTTGCTTAGTGAATTATGATTGGAGAGAGGTTCATCCGTTAGGTAATGCTGAATGGATAAAGTTATTCGGTGTATTGATAGGGAAGGAAAAGCAAGCTAATTTATATTTTAATAAAATTAAAAAGGAATATTTAAAACTGAAGAAAATTGCTTCAAAGTCAAAAATTAAACCAACATTGTTTAGTGGTAATTTAGTTGGTGATATTTGGTATTCTCCCGCTGGAGAAAGCTATAATTCAATCCTTTTTAAGGATGCTAAAACTGATTATATGTATTCATCTTCAAAAGGAACAGGGAGTGTTGAACATAGTTTTGAGGAAATTTTAAAAGATAATATAAAGACTGAATTTTGGTTTAACCCAGGTTTTTCTTCCATGTCTCAAATGTTGAAAGCACAATCTAAATATGTCCATTTTGAATCAGTTAAAAATAATAAAGTGTATAGTTACAATTTTTCCGGGAATGAATTTTGGGAAAAAAGTGCAATAGAGCCCCAGCATGTTTTATCTGATTTAATTCAAATTTTACATCCCGAATTAAAATTGAAGAACAAACTCCATTTTTACAGGAAATTAAATAAATGATTCAAACTAAAAGTAAGTTAGTTCTCTATCTGTTGCTAATTTTAGTGCCTATTGTGAGTGTGTTTCATCTTTTTTCTGGCGAGATATCAATAGACTTTTCAGATTTCTACAGAGCGTTATTTGATTTTGACAAAACAAATACCAATCAGATTATATTTAGAGAATTTAGAATTCCTAGATTGTTAATGGGGATAATTGCAGGAAGTGGGCTTTCAATAGCAGGATTGTTGATGCAAACGATGTTTAACAACCCCTTAGCAGGGCCATATATATTAGGGATTAACTCAGGTTCTAGTTTGTTTGTTGCGTTCTCGATAATGAGTGGGATTCCTTTTTTCATTTCTGATTTTGGAACAATTTCAAGCGCTCTAATTGGGGCTTTTATTTTTGGGTTAATTATTTTAGCTTTTTCTTATATAGTGAAATCTCACGTGTCACTTTTGTTGATTGGAATTATGCTGGGTAGTTTTACAAGTGCTTTTGTTTCTATACTTCAATCAATGAGCAATCCTAGTGAATTAAAGTTGTTTACGATGTGGGGAATGGGGTCTCTTCAACAGGTTACTTTAACTCAAATTCCAATCATATTAGTTTTTTTTATTTTAGGAATTATTTCTTGTATTTTTGTAATTAAACCGTTGAATGTGTTAGTGTTAGGTGAAAATCAAGCGATGATGTTGGGGATTCATTTAAAATATGTTCGGTTGATTTTAATTTCGATAACAGCTATTTTAACTGGTTTAATAACTGCATTTTGCGGTCCAATTGCTTTTGTAGGATTAGCTGTGCCTAATATGGTTAAATTGTTGTTAAAAACTCAATCACATGGATTCTTAATGGTCGGTTGTTTATTGGTTGGAAGTTTGTTTTTGTTAGTGTGTGATATACTTATTCAGCTGTTAGAAACGTCTGTCCATATTCCAATAAATGCACTTACATCGTTAATTGGAGCACCATTTGTTATTTTAATTGTATTGAAACGTTTAGCATGATAACACTTCAGGATATTGAAATAGGTTATAAAACAACATTGTTTTCGATTGAAAATATTCAGTTGAAAAAAGGATATGTTTATGCATTAATAGGAGCGAATGGAGCAGGGAAAACTACATTTTTACAATCGTTAACAGGGTTTAACCAGTCGATTAAAGGAGAGGTGGTTGTAAGTAATAAATCGATTTATACATTTTCACGTTTTGATAAAGCTAAAACAATTTCATTTGTGGCTTCAAAATTTGATGGAATTGATTATTTAAAAGTGATTGACTACATATCACTGGGTAGAATTCCCTATACGAATGCGTTAGGTAGGTTAACAGATTATGATAAAGAGCTTGTTAATGAATCTATTAGGTTGCTTAATTTAGAGGTTTTGTCTGAAAAATACACTATAGAAATCAGTGATGGAGAAAGACAGTTGGTAGCTATTGCAAGAGCGTTGACACAACAAACAGAGGTGATTATTTTAGATGAACCTACCGCTTTTTTGGATTATTCAAATCGTAAAAAAGTGATGGAAACAATGAAAGATATTGCGATTAAATTGAATAAATGCATTATCATTTCCTCTCATGATTTGGAGCTTTGCTTGGAGTCTAATACACAACTTTTGGTTATACATAAAGAACGTAAAGCAATGATTCTTTTCGATGAAAACACCTTGACAAAAGAGAAGTTGATTTCTATTGGTTTCTAAATCAGTTTATTGCCTTGTACTTTTTAATAGTGTGAAAATAATTAAGCCGAATGCAAATAATCCTGCTAAAAACAGAGCCCAAACTATATTGGATGATTTTTCAGTGATAGAATGAGTTTCAATTAAAAATTGTTTGTTTAGGTTTTTTGTGAATTTTAATTGTAAACTTCTGTAATTTTTAAATTCTTTATTTTGAACGTTAATTAAATAAGTTGAAGCATTCTTATTTTGACGAATTAATTTTAAATAGTTCTCAGTAGTATTAATGTAGTTTTTACGAGCTGTATTTATTTTGCTTAGATCTGTTTTATATTTGAAGTTTGTTTGTAAAGAATTACTTAGGTTTTCACTTTTAGATAACGAAGTTCTCCACATCTTTTCATTGTTCATTTTCTTGTTGAAGTCTCCTTTAATTTCTAAAGCTAATAGTGCTCTTTGTTCTGATCCAATTTCTAAAAGTAAATTATTTGAAATTGTAATTTTTTGAGAATTAGAAATGATAGATTTTGTTATATTTTTATCAAGATTTTTATGGGTAATGAACAGCGTAATTAACGATCCGATAATAATTATAAAAGATAAAATTATATACAATAGAGTTTTCACAGCACTACTACTATGTTGAGTTTGTTCTTGGGGATTTGAAGAGTACATTCTTTTTTATAAATTTCTTAATAGGTCGCTAATTTAAAAACATTATCTGTATAAGTTGTGATTAAATTAGAATTTTGTTGAATGATTATTACCTTTGTTGTATGAAATTTGTAAATCAAATCCTCAGATTAAAATATTTAATTCTATCATTTCAAAGTAAGCTTTCCAATAAACAGTTTATATTATTGTCGAGTATTTTAGTAGGATTAAGCGTAGGTCTTGCTGTTGTTGTTTTAAAAGCATTTGTACATTTTATCTTTGTTGTTGCTACATTTGAAAAAGCATTAAGTTTTAAATATTTATATTTAATGCTGCCTTGTATCGGGATTTTTTTAACTGTATTCGTAGTTAAAAAAATTCTGAAAGGAAAATTAGAAAAAGGCTTGTCTCATATTCATTTTTCAATTGCTAAAAAATCTAGTAATATTCCCAAAGAACAAATGTATGCTCAAATTATAACGAGCTCTTTAACAGTTGGTTTGGGTGGTTCTGCAGGATTGGAAGCTCCTATCGTTTTAACGGGTGCTGCATTTGGATCAAATTATTCTAAAACATACAATTTAAACTACAAGGAGCGTACATTGTTGCTCGCTTGTGGGATTGCTGCGGGTATATCTGCTGCTTTTAATGCTCCTATTGCTGGTGTTCTTTTTGCGTTAGAAGTATTACTTATTGATGTGAGTATTTCTGCTTTTACTCCACTTATTATCTCTGCGGCTACTGGTGCTTTGGTTTCTAAAATAATTTCAAATGAAAACACATTGCTTTCTTTTAAATTACAAGAAACGTTTGATTATTATAATGTCCCATTTTATGTGCTTTTAGGTGTTTTAGCTGGGTTGGTATCGGTTTATCATTCGAGAGTATTTATTAAGATTGAAACAATTTTTAGTAAACGAAAAAGGTACAAATATCGAATGGCAATTATTGGAGGTGTTATATTGGCTGCATTAATTTTTGTATTTCCAAGTTTATTTGGTGAAGGGTATGAAAGTATCAAGATGCTCTCATTGCAAAAACCAGAAAACATTATGAATAATAGTTTTTTTTCTGATTACAAAAGCAATGAATGGATCGTTCTTTTTTTTATTGGCGTTTTAATCTTTGTAAAATCAATTGCGACAGCAATTACTTTAGGGAGTGGAGGCAATGGAGGGAATTTTGCTCCGTCATTATTTGTTGGTGCATACTTAGGATTTTTCTTTTCAAGGTTATTGAATATTTTAAATGTTGTTAGTTTGCCACAAAGCAATTTCACAATAGTAGGAATGGCTGGTATTTTGAGTGGAATTTATCACGCGCCTCTGACTGCAATATTTTTAATTGCTGAAATTACAGGAGGGTATACTTTAATGATTCCATTAATGATCGTTTCTTCTATTAGTTATGCTATTTCGAAGTATTTTGAACCACATTCAATGGACACAAAATTATTAGCTGACCAAGGTCAAATTTTCACCAACGATAAAGATAAAAATATTCTTACCACAATAAACACGAATAGTTTGATCGAAAACGATTTCTCTATAATTTCTCCTAATGATACATTGAGAAATTTGGTTGAAGTAATTTCCAAATCAAAGAGAAACTTATTTCCCGTTCTAAATGAAAATGATGAATTGTTGGGAGTGATCATCTTGGATAATATTAGAGAAATAATTTTCAACACAAAGAAATATGATACAATCCTCGTGAAAGAATTGATGAGGGATAGTCCTGATTTATTAACTGTTAATGAGCCGATTGAATCAGTCTTAAAAAAGTTTGACAGAACTGGTGCCTGGCATTTACCTGTTATTTACAATAAAAAATACCTTGGATTCATTTCTAAATCAAAAGTATTTATTCGTTACAGAGAAAAGTTAATAGATCAATCTATTGAATAATAGGCTGGTAATTAACCAGCCCAACCTTCTCTATCCAAACTTCTAAATTGAATTGCTTCAGCTAAGTGAATCGATTCAATTGTTTCTGATTGATCTAAATCTGCAATTGTTCGGGAGACTTTTAAAATTCGATCATATGCCCTTGCTGAAAGTCCTAATCGATCCATTGCATTTCTCAATATGATTCCGCCAGCTTCATTAATTTTACAATGAGTTTGAATATCTTTACTTTCCATTTGTGCATTACAATGAGTACTGGTTTGTAAATTAAATCTTTTTTCTTGGATCAGTCGAGCTTCAATAACTCTTTGTCTGATTTCTTTACTCCCTTCTTCTGCAGTATCATTTGTTAACTCAGTATAGCTTACTGGTGTCACTTCTACATGTAAATCGATTCTATCTAACAAAGGTCCGGATATTCTGTTTAAATATTTTTGCACAATTCCAGGCCCGCAGACGCAGTCTTTATCAGGATGATTGTAATAGCCGCAAGGACAAGGATTCATTGCGGCTATTAGCATAAAACCAGCAGGGAAGTCAATTGAGAAACGTGCTCTTGAAATAGTAACGTTTCTATCTTCTAAAGGTTGTCTCATAACCTCTAGAACTGTTCTCTGGTATTCAGGTAATTCGTCCAGAAATAAAACTCCATTGTGTGCTAAAGATATTTCTCCAGGTTGTGGATAACCTCCACCTCCAACAAGTGCTACGTTTGAAATCGTGTGATGTGGTTTTCTAAAGGGGCGTTGCGTAATTAAACCTAATTCTTTTCCGATTTTGCCAGACACGCTGTGAATTTTTGTCGTTTCTAATGATTCTTCTAAAGTCATTGGAGGTAAAATAGTTGGTAATCTTTTAGCTAACATTGATTTACCTGAGCCTGGAGGTCCTATTAACAAAACATTATGACCGCCTGATGCTGCAATTTCAAATGCTCTTTTTATATTTTGTTGTCCTTTTACATCACAGAAATCTACTTCAAATTCATTTAATTTTTGACGAAATTCTTTTTCGATATCTACAATAGTAGGTTCAACTTCTATTTTGTGATTTAAAAAATTGACAACTTCATCTAAGCAAGTCATCCCATAAATCTTTAAACCGTCGACAACCGCAGCTTCAATTGCATTTTCTTTAGGTAAAATAATCCCTTTGAATCCTTCTTTCTTGGCTTGAATGGCAATCGGTAGAATCCCTTTCATAGGCTTTAAGCTTCCATCTAAAGATAGTTCTCCTAAAATAATATAATCACTAAGACGATCACAAAGAACCTGTTCACTTGCAGCTAAAACTCCTACCGCTATTGGGAGGTCAAATGTAGATCCTTCTTTTCGAATATCAGCGGGAGCCATATTAACTGTAATTTCTTTACCAGGAAATTTTAAGTTATTATTTTTAAATGCAGCTTTTATTCTTTGTTGACTTTCTTTTACTGCACTGTCGGGCAATCCGACCAAAAAGAAGTTTACACCATTTCCTAAATTTACTTCTACTGTGATGGTGGTTGCGTCAATTCCAAAAACAGCGCTTCCATAGGTTTTTACTAACATTTATAAGAGTTTTTTAAGTTTACGCTATTAAATTTAGTCAAATAGTTGAATTGTGACAAGTAAATTTTGTGAAAATATTTTTTGTTTATTTAATATCTGTTTACCAATTACTTAACATTTAATATTGAGTTTTATTGAAAATAATTATAGAAAATGCTTGTAGATTCAAATAAAGGTGGTAATTTTGCACTCGTAATAACAAACGAGTTATTCACATAAATAAAAAGATTCTGTAGCTCAGCTGGTAGAGCAATACACTTTTAATGTATGGGTCCTGGGTTCGAATCCCAGCGGGATCACAAGTAAAATTCTAAACCCTATGAAAAAATTTTTTCTTTTCATAGGGTTTTTTGATTAAAGACACTTCCAAATCATTCATTCAATATCAAAACAAAGGTAAGAGTTTAGGGTTGTCACGGTTTCAGTAAAAAGTGACGCCTCGAATTACTCTGAAACACATTATGACAAAAACATTCAATCAACTCTTCTTTTTGAAGAAATCGAAAAGCTTAAAAAATTGTATTTCCTACGATTTATTTGCGAATCACTATAAACGGAGTTAGAACTGAACTTTCAGTACAGTGCCAATTTGAAAACAACAAACGGTCTTCTGCTTCGGGATGAGTAATAGGAAAAAGCGAAGAAGTTTGAGGGTTTAATAATTACTTAAGCACAATTCCATTCCGCTGTAAATTTTGATAATTAACAATTAGTAAATTTCCTAAAAGAATTCCAGTACAGGATAAAACCAAGTCGATAAATCGCTTTTGAATTCATCAATGAAGGTTATCTAACAATCAACAAATACGGAAAATCAACAGCCGTTTATTGTTTCGATGATTTAGGAGTTGAAAAAAGTCTAAAACATTTCGAGAACGATTGTAACACCATGGCAGAGATATTATTAAGTCGATATGATAATTTCATTCAATCCGGAATACCAACTCACGCAACTACAAATTTGAATTCCGAAGAACTGGAGAAATTGTATGGGAATCGTATTCGTTCACGATTACGTGAGATATTCAATTTAATTTCGTTTTCGCAGTCTGTAAAGTACAAACGATCTTAGATACATGGAATACCATGTGTAAAATATTAATTCATAAAAACAAAAATACATGAAAATAAAAAACGATTTCCTAAAGCAAATAGTCCAATGTCCATTGGATAACAACCAATTTTACTAAGAAAAATATGATAAACGACAAATTATAATTCAACACACCGTGAGTAGTGGAAACGCTAAAAACGTAATCAAGCAATGGAACACAAAATCAGAACGAATTGGAACAGCCTTTGTAATTGACCGAGAAGAAATAATTCATCAAGCATTTATTAGTGCGTTTTGGGCGCATCATTTGGGTCCTGTAGAAATCAACAACACCATTCTAAACAATCAATCCATTGGAATAGAGCTTTGTTCGTGGGGATTGCTAACCAAGAAAAACGACAAGTATTACAATGCGTATAGCCAAGAAATTCCGAGTTAAGAAGTAATTATTTACCAAAAACTGTTTCGAGGTAGTTTCTATTATCAAAAATATACGGATAAACAGTTGGATAGTTTGAGAAACCTCGTTGTGTATTTATTTGATGCGTATGGGATTCCTAAAACGTATAATTTAGGCTTGTGAGATATTTCAAGGTTAGCGTTATCGGGAAGTTTTGGGGTATATTCGCATGTGAGTTTTCGAAGGAATAAGAGTGATTGTAATCCGCAGAAGGAGTTGGTGGAAATATTGAAATCACTTTAATATTTTAAATTCATGATGAGATTACTTTCGTTATAAATTTTAAAAAAAACTTTACTGATAAAATTTTATAAATAAGTTAAAATTGAGTCCACTCCGACAAGTCATTTTTCGCTAAGAAGACACTAAAATATAAGAAGATAAAAAATTAAAGCGTTTGTTATCACGAATATATATTTTTATGTTTTGGGGCAATATTTTATTTTAAAGGGTTGTCGGAGTGGACTCAAGTTTTATTTACCCATTAAATAATAAGTTCCCCATTTCACTAAATTTTCATTTATTCTTTTGTTTGAAGATAAATCCGGTATAAGAACTTCTGTTTCATACTGTTTTAACAACTTACTTTTTTTACTCAATTTTTCATATTTTATATGGTTGTATACCCATATATCTTGCCAAACATGAGGTTTAGTTTTAAATAGTTCAATATCTAAAAATTTATATAATATTTTTAAAAATTGAAGATTGGTTCTAACAATACTTCGCTAAAAACTTTAAGCGGCAATTTCACCAAAATGTAGCAACTGCTTGATTATAGATTTATTTTTATCAAGTTTGGGGTTTATGCCGAACATTGAAATAAATCGACTTAGAAGCAA
>Ga0335398_10001101_pt1 | contig 47334 bp, 43 predicted proteins | sample BON03_FD_205742 | JGI IMG/M metagenome (GOLD analysis project Ga0335398, IMG submission 205742) | Freshwater microbial communities from Lake Bonney liftoff mats and glacier meltwater in Antarctica - BON-03 (spades assembly) (version 2) | ecosystem: Environmental > Aquatic > Freshwater > Ice >... | reverse complement strand
AATCTTGACCTAAGTTTGATACCTACCGTTTTTTACCAAGTTTTCGAATCCAGTTTAAAACTGAAGTACATAGCATGGTTTTCTATAGAGGGAATGGGGCGCAAGGCCTTACTCATTTTTAAACCTTGTCTCAATGATAATTTGCTCTTGTAAGGTTCGGTGTACCGGACATTTGTTGGCGATTTCCAATAGTCTTTTTCGTTTGGCCTCGTCTAAATCTCCGGTTATTTCCAGGTTTCGGGTAAAACGGCTGACTTTGGAGTTTTTATCCTCCACATTACCTCCATCTTTTCCGTGTACTTTATCGTGGTCCAGGTACACTATGATCTCTTCCAGCGGCCACTTTTTCCTTTGGACATACATCTGCAATGTCATGGCCGTACAGGTACCCAGGGCAGCCATAAGCAGGTCGTAGGGAGTGGGACCTAAATTATCCCCGCCTACTTCTTCAGGCTCATCTGCCAACAAGTGATGGAAGGGCGTCTTTACCTCAGTGGTATATCCTTCTCCGGCAAGCCTTACCCTGACTTCGTGGCCTTTGGTATCGTTAGGTACAGTTGTGGTCGGGATGTATTTTTTAGCCCATGAACTGATCATTTCACCCACATACTGACTATCCGAAGGGTTGGACAGAAGATGATCCGCTCCATCCAGGGAAACAAAGCTTTTGGGATGAAAGGCTTTTTCGTAAAGTTTGGCGGCATGGTCGATATCCACGATAAGATCCTGAGGAGAATGTAAGATCAGGATGGGCTTTCTGAGTTGGGACAGGCATGTGCTCAGGTCTTTTTGATAGAGATCCTGAATAAAGGAATGGTTGATGTTAAATCCCCTCCCGCCGATGTTGACCTTAGAAGCACCATTTTTTTCAATGGATTCTAAATGATCGTCAAATAGATGTGCTATGTGTTTGGGGTCTGAAGGGCTTCCAATGGTTACGAGAGCCATGATATCCGGCAGGGAATGGGCAGCAAAAATCGCGGCTGCTCCACCAAATGAATGTCCGATGAGTAGGGAAGGTGCCTGATAGTTCTCAGTCAAAAATCCCGAAGCGTCAATCAGATCACTGATATTAGAAGAAAAGTTGGTGTTTTCAAATTCACCTTTACTGCTTCCAAGTCCTGTGAAATCAAGACTCATGACCGCTACACCCATTTGGGAAAGGGTATTGCAGATATTTTGGATCGCTTTAAGGTTTTTATCGCAGGTAAAACAATGGGCAAATAGTGCAAAAAACCTGGGCGGTTGATCAAGGGGTTGGTAGATAAATGCGGAGAGTTCGATTCCCTCCCGATTTTTAAAATGTACACTTTCTTTTTTCATGAGTTTATCGGTTTTATTCGAATATGGAAAGGAGAATAGAAATTCCGATCAGGGACTTGATCCCAATTCGGAATTTCTGGTGATTTTAGCCATTTATCAAGTAAAAGTGTCTTTATTTTCCCTAACAGGAAATAAATTCTTGTTAATAGATAAATTTTTGTTAGTAAGGTTTTCAGAATTAATTTAATGGAGCCGCTTCCGGAAAATCTATTGGGATCTTAGTCACATTATGAAGCATATTGGTAATGGCTTTGTTTTCTTCGCTTACTGTTGATTTTGTTGGTACATCAAATTTAATGTTGCGCATAGCTTTTTTGTTTTTGTTTTAATGATGATACAAAGTTGGGATGTATGGCAGCCAAAAAAAATGACAATACGACCCTATTTATTGGCAATTATTCCCGATAGGTAGTTTTGCTGAAATAAATATTCCGTCCAGAAAAAATCCGGACCGACTTTACAACCTGAGTTTGGGGTAAGATCGTCTAAAAAACAGCTAAATCGTCACTTCGAAACCTTTTTTGGGGGTTGCTGAGGTGGGAAAGGGTGTGGCAGTCCCGCCTAATGTTGCCCCCTGAGCTTGTCGAAGGTGTCCCACGGCTTTCTCTACGCATAGCCCTCTCTGAGCCTACCGATGACGTGTTTATTAAATATTTGACATTAAATAATTTATAATCATAGTTTTTTGCCAGTTTTGGACAGCCATTTTGCAGTGGATTGGGCATAATCACATCGTCATTTCGATTTCTGCATTTCAAAAATGTTAGGTCTCGGAATGACGATTGTTTTATGAAAATGGGTCGAACTCAGGTTTACCGGATTCTTGTTTCTTCCAACTTTGAAACAAAGCGGATGATTTCATTTACCATGGTTTCCTGTTCCGTAAAGGGTATGAGATGTCCTTTATTTTCGAAGTAAGACAAAAAGGAAGAGGAAGAACCAGCGGCTCCATGAATAAATAGTAGGAGAGGAACATTTGGGTTGCCATTTTTATACCAAAGCCAACGGAGTGTATCTTTAGGAGAATAGTGAATTTCAAATTCCACCCCCTCCTTTTTCATGCCATGGTAAAGATTTCTGTCGCTCTCCCTGAAAGAGAGACAACCAGAGCAAATTCCAAACAAAAAAATTAAAAAGACTATCGACTGGATACCTTCCTTTCTCATTTTGATGTATTTAAATCAGTTTACGTGGTTTTACTTGCTGCGGTTTAAGTCTTTCTTAAACTTTTTTTAAATGAATTGATCGAATCCGTCAGGAAAAGTGGGTAGGTACGACTATTCATGTGAAATCAAAAAATTCAGCAAACATGAAAAAGTTCAAATGGCTTAAGCCTTTACTCATTACCTTTATAGCAGCAGCTGTCATTGGTCTGGGGATAGTAACCTATCTTTTTAACATGCCACATAGGGATGTTCAATCCTCTCTAACCGATTTTGGTATTTCTTCAAAGGTATTGGTGGATGAATTTCTAACCAATGGAGAAACGGCATATGACAAATACCTTGAGGAATCCGGTGAATCTAAAATCCTGGAGGTAGAGGGAGAGGTGTTTAAAATCAGTCAGGATTTTAACGATCAGACGGTCATTCTTCTTAAAGCCCAAGATGAGGTTGCCGGGGTAAGTTGTACGTTTTTACCCTCTGAAAAAGATTTAAGTCAATTAATAAAAGTAGGTCAAAAAATAAAAATAAAGGGAGTCATCCGTTCAGGAGCCAATTATGACACCGACCTTGAAATGTACGAAAATGTAATCATGGAAAAGTGTGACTTGGTTACAAATTTATAATTAATCAACACAAAATTAATCAATACAAAATTTAAAAATTATGAAAATTAGATCAATTGTTTTAGCCCTCCCATTTATTATGCTGATCACAGCTGCATTTGTTTCTCCCGTTGAAAAGCTCATCAGCCAAAAAACCCATATCAGCTTTTTTTCTTCTACTCCTGTTGAAGACATCACCGCTGATAATTACAAGGCCACAAGTACACTGGATACTTCAACCGGAGATCTGGTGTTTTCGATACCCATGCAAAGTTTTGAGTTTGAAAAATCCCTAATGCAAAAGCATTACAATAGCAAAGACTTTCTGGATACCAAATCATTTCCTAAATCCAAGTTTGTCGGTAAGATCACGAATTTTGACCAGGTGGGTTTTGAAAAGGACGGTACCTACGAGGCATCAGTAATGGGTACGATGACGATCAAAGGGAAATCGAACGATATCGATGAAAAAGGGACGATCATTGTAAGTGGTGGCAAGGTCTCTGCAGAAAGCACCTTTGAAATCACTCTTGCTGATTATGGCATTACTTTTCAAAAAGGAAAACCTGCTTCCAATATTGCAAAAACCATTGAAATCACTTTTATAGGTGAGTACGACAATTAAATTTGATTGTTGATGGGTTGATTAAGTGCATGGGCGCAGTGATGTGCCCTGCACTTTCTTTAATGAACCCGAGATATGAAATAGACATTCTATTAAATAATCTGGGCCGAACCATTTTGAATTGCCATGAATACCAAACTAAATTGCTTACTTCTTTTGGCCACCTCCTTATTCCTCCAGGATGTAATGGGTCAAGCATGCTGTTCCGGCGGTGTACCTGTCGGAGGAACCCTTGGATTGGGAACGGCAGAGCCCGGGTCTGTCCAATTTTTACTGACCTATGACCACAATGTGATCCGGGATTTAATGGATGGCAAAACCTTACTGGAAGACGATACGCGTAGCCGCTTGACCAGGTCCACATTACTAGAGGTCAATTATGGTATAAACGAGCGATTTGCGCTTACCATGGTGCTGCCCTTTGTGAGACAGGAAAGAAGTATACGGGAGTATAACAATCAAATCGGATTTACCCGTGCGCAAGGGTTGGGAGACATGGTTTTTTTACTGAAATACCGAATCCTGAATCCCCAAACAAGTCCAAATAGCGAATGGCTGGTAGGTGCAGGTCCAAAAATACCTACTGGAAGAACAGATTTTAAAAACAATCAGGGGCTTACGATGGTAGCGGACATGCAACCGGGGTCAGGTTCGGTTGATGGGATGTTTTGGTCCTTTTACCAACAATCCAAATTTTTGCTTAATCCCATGAGCTTGTTGGGAATCCTTACTTACAGGGCTTCTGGCAAGAATCGAATGTATAACCAAACCCAGGTTTATCAGTTTGGCAATGAATTTCAAGCAAATGTAGGAATCAACTACAACCTGTTTGTTCATTGGCCGATGGATGTATTTGTGTTTGGCAGGTACCGAAGCCAGACGGTGGATCTGGTGGACGGAAACACCTTCCCGGGATCCGGCGGAAAATGGATCTATGCCATACCTGGCGCAAGTGTTCATTTTAGCCCTGACTTATCCATTCGCGCTTGGGCGGACTTTCCATTGTACCGTTCCTTGAATGGATCGCAATTGACCACCTCCTATAAGTATTCCTTGTCTTTGTTTTTCAATATGGGGAAGAAAGCCAGGGAACCAATTTATAAATTAAAATTTGACTAATTATGAAAAGAATCTATCAAATTAGCGCATTATCCCTTTTGCTGGCATTATCCCTTTACGGATGCACGGATAACGAAGGTGCTCCCTTTCGACCGGGATCAGGAGGAAATAGCGGATCGGGTTCGCAAGACTGGCTCATTCCTGAAGCGGATGTTTTTGACGGAGGACCGGGAAAGGATGGTATCCCTGCTTTGAACGATCCTTCTTTTGTGAACGCATCTGAAATTGACTTCCTAGAGGATCAGGATTTGGTATTGGGTTATGCCCTTGGTGGGGAAGCAAAAGCGTACCCTCATAAAATATTGGACTGGCATGAAATCATCAATGATGAATTGGGCAGTACCTCCCTTGCCGTGATTTACTGCCCATTAACGGGCACAGGAATTGGCTGGGATAGAACTATTTCTGCCGGAAAAACGAGTTTTGGCGTTTCCGGGCTTCTATACAATACCAACGTGATACCCTACGACAGGTTGACGGATTCTAATTGGTCTCAAATGCGTTTTGAAGCGGTAAACGGGGAGCTTATAGGTGAAAAGCCTGAGGTGATCCATCTGATAGAAACCAGCTGGGCTACTTGGAAAGAAATGTTTCCCGAAACCAAGGTGGTTTCACGGCAGACGGGACATAACCGAAATTACGAAAACTATCCTTACGGTGATTATAAGTCGAATCATAACAGCCTGCTATTTCCGGTTAGCACAAAAGATAATCGACTTTTGGCCAAGGCAAGGGTTCTTGGTTTGATGCAGGGAGACAATGCCAAAGTATACCCCATTGATAAATTTGAAGAGGAGACACGCCTGCTTTACGATACCTTTCAGGGTGAGGAAATTGCTGTGATTGGAAATAAAGCTGCAAATATCCTGGTAGCCCTCAACCGAACGCTTTCAGACGGTACAGTTTTGGATTTGACACTGGTTGGGGCATCAAGTCCCTGGCTGATTGAAGACCAGGAAGGAAATCGTTGGAATTTGTTTGGGAAAGCGGTATCCGGGCCTCGGGAAGGTGAGGCACTGCAATTATTCCCCCAAATGATGGGGTTTTGGTTTTCTTGGTCTCCGTTTTTTGAAACTATCGAAATTTATGAATGAGTTTAAAAATAAAATCATCACGGTCTATGGAGTTATTATTGGAATTCAAATCGTTTTTGTTTTAGCGGGCTGGTTTGAGTTACTTAGCTGGCTACTGGTAGTTCCTGTAGTGCTGGTATTGGTGGTTGGGCTTTTGGATGTAAGTCAAAAAAAGCATGCAGTAAGGCGTAATTTTCCGGTAATTGGAAACTTTAGGTATTTTTTTGAAGCCATAAGACCTGAAATCATGCAATATTTTATTGAGTCAGACATTGATGGTGCGCCTATTAACAGGATGTTTCGTTCCCTGGTGTATCAACGATCTAAAAATCAAATGGATACTACTCCATTTGGAACAAAAATGGATGTGTATAAGGTAGGTTACGAATGGATGAATCACGCTACCTTTATTTCCTCCGCTGTAGCCTCCCGTCAACCACCTCGCATTACTATTGGGGGCAAAGATTGTAGGCATCCTTATGCCTCCAGCTTATTGAATATTTCTGCCATGAGTTTTGGGGCCCTAAGTAAAAATGCCGTTTTGGCTATGAACAAGGGAGCCAAAATTGGAGGGTTTGCGCAAAACACGGGTGAGGGTGGGATTAGCGATTACCATTTGGAAAACGGGGGAGATTTAATTTGGCAAATTGGGACAGGATATTTTGGATGCCGAAAAAAAGATGGCACTTTTTGTGCAAATACGTTCCGCTCGAATGCATTGCTTCCCTCAGTCAAAATGATTGAAATCAAACTTTCTCAGGGAGCAAAACCGGGCCATGGCGGGATTTTACCGGCCATAAAAAACACACCGGAAGTAGCCAGGTACCGGCATTTGGAACCATTTAAGGATATCCATTCCCCCCCGTTTCATTCGGAGTTTTCCGATGCGGCAGGACTGCTTCATTTCATCCAAAATTTAAGGGAGTTGAGTGACGGCAAACCGGTGGGGTTTAAGTTTTGTGCTTCGGGAGAAAATGATTTTCGGCAGATGTGCCAACAAATGGTCAACACTGGGATCTACCCGGATTTTATTACTGTAGATGGAGGAGAGGGAGGAACAGGTGCGGCACCCGTGGAGTTCAGTAATTCTCTGGGAATGCCCTTGAGAGATGGATTAGCTCTCGTTAACGATTTGCTTGAAACGTATGGATTAAGGGAAGACATAAAGTTACTGGCATCGGGTAAGATTATCACCGGATTCCATATGGCAAGAGTTCTGGCACTGGGGGCTGATGTCTGCTATGCTGCCCGGGCGATGATGATGGCCACCGGATGTATCCAAGCACTTCGCTGTAATTCCAATACCTGTCCTGTAGGGGTGGCGACGCAGCAGGAAAGGTTGGTCCGAGGCCTGGATGTAGCTGATAAATCGATTAGGGTGGCCAACTTTCAAGAGAAAACCGTTGAAAGTCTAATGCAACTTACGATTGCAGCGGGGTTATCATCACCGGAGGACATCGACCGCAGGCACATTCACCGGAGGATAAGTACTGCGCGCGTTAAAACCTATGCACAGATCTATACTTTTCGTGCAAAGTTCTTGGCTCAAAAGAATTCTTATGCGGTAGTAAAATTACCCAATCTACTGTAGGTGAGCAGAATAGGGTCCATTTGCTATCCTTTCCCGTCCTGTTTGTTCTTTTAAAAAACGATGAGAATAAGTAGCCAAGATCAAACAGTGTAAAAAAAAGGACCGTAGCTATTCTTCGCTTTTAAATCGACATGGATCATGGAAGGGGTGAATAGGGAATTTCTAATTTGGGTAATGCTTACCGTTTGCATACCATCAGGTCTCTTCATTAAGATATCGAAGGTTTTATCTTCTCCGTGATGGCTGTTGTGAAAACCCATCATGTCGAAATCAGGATGATTTGATTTGGTAGTAAGCCATTGGTAAAACCATTTTTCTCTTTCTATTCGTTGTTCCAGTGAATACAAGGTAGGCGATGACCAGATTTTAGGTTTGCAACGTTCCAGTTTGTTAAGAAATGTGGATTCGCCATTCCATTTCAACTCAAAAAAGGAATTTTCTTTTATTGTCAGAAGGGTAAAAGGCTCTACCTGTAGAAAATCGAAATTTTCCACAAATTCTTCGAACGCTTCATGCTCCAGCGATTCCAAGAGCATCATTCCCCTACTGATCACCTGTGTAGATTTTTTTTCGTGTTTTTCAAAAGCTCCATTTAATAAGCAGGCTACTGTTGCATCCCCGCAGGCCGCGATCCAGGTGCCACCGGAACGCACATCCTTCGGATAAATTATTTTCTTCCTGGAATGGCAGTAAGCCAATGGAGGAAGGGTTTCTCTCTGAATGCGTTCATCCCTGCTTGAGGTAAGTAAATAACCGTGTGCGAGGGGAATATAGGATACGGTACACATGTATAGCTTTGATTTAATTAATTGCCGTTACTTTACAAATAATAGTCGGTAATTTCTTTTTTCCTGACAGTCTCAGTGGTTTTTTATCAAAAGTTAAGTTTATTGCAATCCTTATAAAGATCGATTTATGGTGGTTCGATGGATCGTGTTGCTACTGCTTATGGCTGGAACGGATTTAAAAGCTCAGGAATATTTTGACGGGCATTATGCCGGAGTTTGACAGCGACACCTTGTTTATTCAAATGCCGTGGCCTTGCCTGAAGCAAATTATGGCTTTAGAAATACAGAAGAAGCCATGTCTTTTCAAGAGCAACACTTTCACATAACGGATAATATCAGTTCACTTTCCTCCACAGGGAGTGATTCATTTTGCATGAAGATTTTCATACAGCCTTGATTTTTTTGGTTCGTTTTTGGATCAAAGTCTGTCCCGAGCAGCGTAGCAAAATGACAAGGTTTTTTCGCTCTACAGCAGTGCAGACTATTTGGAATCCCGTTATGCCTTAAACGGAGTAGAAAGTCTTTCGCAAATTTCCGGTGCGCTGGAAAACTTGGTAGGTGCCGCAATACAGAATAACATAAGCAGTAGCATTTCTCAATCTGTCATTGAGAATGAAGGTGTAGTAACCGTGACGAGTTCCCAGGACTTTGAGGCAACCTATCAAAGTCTAAAAGGCACCATTTCTGCAAATGAGAACCTTTCTATCTTGGCCGAGCTGGATCACCAGGGAAATGCCGAAAGCAGGGGACTGGAATTGAGACCTACAAAAGTCTTAATTTTCGGAAACCCCAATTTAGGCACTCCCTTAATGCAGGAATCCCAAACGATAGGCCTGGACTTACCACAAAAAATTCTTGTATGGCAAAACGCCGAAGGAACTGTCCACCTTTTCTATAATGATCCGGAATTTTTAAAGCAACGTCACCAGATTACGGGAAGGGATGCGGAAATCCAGCAAATCGCCACTGCCCTTGGAAATCTAACCAACTCAGCCGCTGATGGTAATTAATTTGGAAAACATGAAAACTATTTATCGACTGGCAATTTTCCTGGTATTTTCGGCATTATTTGCTCCCCATTCCTTTAATAAGATGTGGGGCATGTGGTTAAAGAAAGGGGAGAAGGTATATTGAGACTGTTTGTTGAATCATCCTGGCGTCAGATTTTCCAATAATGTTGGAATCAATTCAGAGACTGTTGGGTGAGGGAATACGCCATCTCTGATTACAGTGTAAGGACTCTTAGCATACATTACATTTAGAATGCTGCTAATAATTTCATCACCACCTACTCCAAGCACGGTCGCCCCGATAATATTATTCGTTTCATTAGCTACGATTACCCGAATAAATCCGTCCGTTTCGCCCTTTTCTTTCGCACGGGCGATACGGTTCATGGCACGGTATCCTACCGAAACGTTCAGTTTTTTGTCTTTTGCCTCCTTTAGCGTGATTCCGGCCCGGCCCAGAGGTGGATCAACGAATAATCCATAGGTAAGAATACGATCACTTACTTTTCGGGTTCCCTGTTCAAACAGGTTGGCATTAACGATTTCAAAATCGTTGTATGCGGTATGTGTAAATGCACCTTTTCCGTTACAATCCCCAAGTGCATAAATATCAGGGACATTGGTTTCTAAGGTATCGTTTACCTGTATGTACCCCCTTTCATCCGTTTTGATGGATGCGGCTTCAAGTTGAAGGTCATCCGTATTGGGGGTCCTGCCAACAGCCACGAGCAAATGCGATCCACTGACTTCAGGAGGTCCGTTTTCGCATTTTACAGAAACGACCAGCTTACCGTCTTTTTCTTCTCTGGCCTGAATGCATGCTGCATTCAACCGGAATTCCACGCCTTCTCTTTCCATTACCTTTTGTATTTCACGGGACACATCATCATCCTCCTTGGAAATAATCCGGCCTTCTTTTTCTATAATGGTCACTTTGCTGCCAAAGCGTTTGAACATTTGCCCAAACTCCAAGCCAATATAGCTTCCTCCAACGATGATTAAATGCTCCGGCAATTTGTCAAGCTCTAAAATACTTTTGTTAGTTAGGAAATTGACTCCTTTCAAATCTTCTGGAATAAAAGGTCTGGCTCCGACATTGATAAAAATTTTCTCAGCCGTCAGTTCTTTGCCATTCACTTCAACGGTATGCGTCGCCGTAAATCTGGCAGTGCCTTTGATCAATGTGAGGTGCTGGTTTTTTTCAATCCCTGAAGCCATCCCGTCGACCGATTTTTTGATCAATTCATCTTTTCGTTTTCTTACCTGTCCCAGGTCCAGTCTGGTTCCTTCAGGAATGTGTACACCCAGCATTCCTCCGGTCTGCATCTCAAACATTCTGCGGGCACTTGCCACGTAGGTCTTAGTGGGTGTACATCCTACGTTCAGGCAGGTGCCACCCAAATGCTCTTTTTCAATGAGTGCCACTTTTTTACCCATTGCTGCCATTTTAAAAGCCAACGGGGTACCTGCTTGTCCGGATCCAATAATGATTGCGTCAAATTTCATAGTTTCTTGTATTATTTTGCTGTAAATAGATTCAACCTTTAAAAGATTACTGCCAGTGAAAAAGTGATGGCCGATATAATTAGTCCATACATAAATACATTGTAGCTCCTTTGAAGCAGTGCGTATTTTTTATGAAGAACCTTACCTAAATAATAGATATCCCTAATCATTGTAGAATAGAGAAAGTCGGAATCCTCCATCATCTTTTTCATTCCTGATTCATAATCCTGAAGCTCCATTCGGTGAAAATTACCAAAATAGAGGAGGTTGGATGTTTTTTCCTGAATGTCTTTTTCCGTGATGTATCCATCTGACACCTTTGGCCGGGTAGCCAATACCGCAAAAACGATGGTCGCTAAATTGGTCACCAATAAGAGAATGGTTGGGAAAATAAATTGAATTTGTTGGTTTAAATTTCTTACCAGAACCGTGATAATGATAGAGACAATGATGGAATTGACGGAAATCATGATATTGGCTTTGTTGTCTGCTATGGCAGAAAGCTGCAAATGGTTTTTAGAAGTAGTCCGAAACATGGTCTCCACTCCTCTTTCCGGCAGCGTCTTTTTATAATTTTTCCACTCCTTTTTTGATAATTTTTCTGTTGCATTTACTTCTAATTCAAAAATTTTATTTTCCAGACTAGCAATGGTTTTCAGTTTGCCTGGATTGTAGGCGTTTTTAGCCTGTTCTGTGTGGTATTCATGATTTTTTACAACCTCCAGGGTTTCTTTCAACCATTCCAGTTCCTTTTTTTTGGGCAGACCGAAATAGTCCATTTCTTTTCGCAAAGCCATGGACTTCTGTAAAAAATCATTTCGAGCAAAGTGGGACAGATCCGCATCACAAAGAATTTTTCCCAAAATATTTTTTGGACTTTGAGGAATCCGGGTTGCGAGAATACATTCTTCCACCTGTAGAATAATGGCCTCCTCTACCCGATTCTTTTCAAGAAAATTTCTGGCATAAGCCTGGCTTCTGACCTCGTGGTTTTTCAGTTCATTTTTCCAGCAGCCGGAATCATGAAATATGGCAGCCAATAAAACCATTTCTTTATGATCAAGAGATAGTTTTGTGTCATCTGACAAAAACCCTGAAGCTTCCATCACGTGATGGGTATGTTCCCAATTATGATAAGGGTAGTTCCCATCATCCTTGGAAGAAAAATAATCTTTCACCCAGTTTTCAGCCAAAATAACGAGTTCACTCTTTTCGTAGACCATGTGAAAGCAATAAAAATTTGAAAATTGAAACTAGTTTAAATTTATTCATTTAAATGTAAAGTTGGCGACAATTACCGCATTAAAATTCCGGCATATTTAGCTTATTATTATTATTTATGAAAAGGTATCTGTCGTATAGCTCATTTTTTTTGCTTTTAGCCATGCATGTATCATCGGCTTATGGCCAAAGGAATATTAACCAAAGGATTGTTTTAGTTGGAGACGCAGGCTCCTTGTCGGATGGGGATCATTTAGTTATGGATGCCATAAAGAAATGGATGATAACCCATCCCGAAGATGTAACGACTGATATTCTGTTTTTGGGAGACAATATCTACCCCAAGGGGATGCCGAAGGCATCTGATAAATCATACGAGGAGAGCGTTAACATACTATTTAAGCAAACAGAGGTAGCTGCCCGCCTAAATGGTAATCTATATATGATACCTGGAAATCACGATTGGGAGCAGGGAAGACCTGGAGGGTTACAGGCAATAATGCGGCAGCAAGCTCACCTGGATTCCCTTAATCTTCCAAACATTAAGTGGTTGCCCAGAGATGGATGTCCAGGACCCGTGGAGATTCAAATCAATGAAAATATCGTTTTGGTTGCCATCGATTCCCAATGGTGGTTGCACCCGTTTGAAAAACCGGGTGAATTTTCGGATTGTGAATTTAAAACAAAAGATGACATCCTTTCGGCATTAAAGGATGTCATCGAAGAAAATAAGGATAAGTGGGTACTCCTGGCACTACATCACCCCGTTAGAACCTACGGGGAGCATAATGGAGCCTTCTCAATTAAAGATCATATTTTTCCTTTGTTGGCAGTTGTCAACAATTTTTATTTGCCACTTCCAGTGATTGGTTCCACTTATCCACTTTACAGAACATACTTTGGCAGTTTTCAGGATCAGGCCCATCCGCTCTATCGCTCGTTGATCGAGGCTATGGACCAAATCATCCAGGGACAATCCAACGTAATTCTGGTTTCGGGTCACGAACATGCCATGCAATACCTTCAGGAAGGGGATGTTCATTTCGTAGTAGCGGGTTCTGGGTCCAAAGCCTCCCGTCTCAAAAGAAAAACTCCATTAGAATTTGGAAGTGAGAAAAGAGGCTTCGCAGTTTTGGATTTTTTGCAAGACCAAAGCGTGATCTTGCAGTTTTATGACTTGGAAAATGAAAATCCGCTGTACGCTAAAACGCTCCCAAAGAAAAACGTTCCAAAGGAATCTATTCCTGCTGATGGAAATAAGTCAGATTTTGATACCGTTTATAATACAGCCATCACGCACCAATACAAGGCTTCTCGTTTTAAACAGATGATTTTAGGAACCAATTACAGGCACGAATGGGAAGCGGAGGTGGATTTCCCTGTTTTTGATTTAGGGGCAAAAAATCTGGAAATTGTAAAACGTGGCGGAGGAATGCAGACTAAATCTCTTCGGTTGGCCAATCGGGAAACCGGCGAGGAATTTGTTTTAAGATCCGTTAATAAATATCCCGCATTGGCTATTCCTGAAAAGTTAAGGAAAACGGTGGCCAGGGACATAGTACAAGATCAAATTGCTGCATCTCATCCCTATGGTGCATTATTAATCCCACCCATGGCAGAAGCAATGGGAGTTTACCATAGCTCCCCGGAATTGGTATGGTTGCCAAATACTCTCTTGCTTAAGAACCACAGAGCGGAGTATGGGGATAATGTGTATCTTTTTGAGAAACGATTCGTCCGCCCATCCTCCATGAAAAAAGAGGAGTATAAATCATTTACCACCCATAAAATGATTGCTGCCATTCTCAAGGACAATGATTACTTAGTTATTCAGGAAGAGGTACTTAGAGCCAGAATTCTGGATCTCTTTATAGGTGATTGGGACCGGCATGACGATCAATGGACCTGGGTAGGAGTGGAAACTGCTAAAGGAAGGGAGTACCTGCCCGTACCTAGAGACAGAGATCAGGCTTTTTTTGTAAACCAGGGACTGATTCCAAAAATAGCGAGCAAGGACTGGATCATGCCGAAATTACAGGGTTTTGATCATGACTTACGAAACGTAAACGGCTTCATGTTTAATGCCCGTTATTTTGACAGAAGTTTTCTAAATGGATTGGAAAAGAGTACCTGGGAAAAAGTATTGAATGAGGCCGTGGATTCCTTAACCGACCAGGTACTGGAAGAGGCAATGGAAAATTTGCCCGATACGCTTCATTCCCTTCAGGCGAAAGAGATGCTGTCTAAATTAAAATCGAGAAGGGCCTGGCTAAAAGAAAAAGCCATGGAATATTATGATTTTTTGGCAGTTGAAGTGGATGTGGTGGGAAGCAGCAAAAACGAATTGTTTGAAATCAATCATTTAGAAACCGGCGACGTGCAGGTGAGCGTAAGTAAAATATCAAAAAAAGGGAATATTAAACAGACGTTGCTGGAAAGGACGTTTCACCCGGAGGAAACCGAAGAAATCAGGCTTTTTGGGATTGGTGGTGAAGATATATTTAAGATAGATGGAAAAGGCTCAGGAAAAATAAAATTGAGATTGGTGAGCGGTGAAGAGCCAGATAGCATAGTAAATAATGCTCTTTTACCTAAGAAATCCCAGATTATTTACCAATGGGAAAAAGAGAGAGACCATGTAGTAGGAGGAAAAGGCAGCAAAACCATTTTATCGGAAGATGAGTCAATTTTTGAATACAATCGCAATGCTTTTCGCTACGAAAAAAGATCTCCCCTCCCATCTTTCGAATATAATGCTGATGATGGAATTTATGTAGGAACGGGATTTCAGTGGGTCCGCCATGGATTTCGAAAAGATCCGTACCGGTTAATGCAATCCGTTAAAGGAAACGTGGCCTTTATGACTGGTGCTTTTAACTTTTACTACCAAGGACATGCAGTAGATGTCTTAAATAGTTGGGATCTGGAATGGAATGCAGAAGTTCTTGCGCCGAATTATAGCAATAATTTTTTTGGGTTTGGCAACGAGACCCAGGGAGTAGGTTCCGAAGACAATGAGAAAGATTTTTTCAGGGTCAGATTCAATAGGGTAAATCTAGGAGCCTACCTTAGAAGGGAAATTGGTCATTTTGGACATCTTTCCCTGGGTCCCGTACTGGAATATACCCGATTGGATGATGAGGACAATGAGTCTCGGTTTATCAATAATAGTACACTGAGTGGATTGAATACCTTCGAAATAAACCAAATAAAATTTTATTCAGGCGTAAAACTGAATTTTGAATTGGATAATAGAGATAATCCCAAGATTCCTGCTCGAGGGCTGCATTTTCTTACCGAAATGAAACACCTGGAGGGGTTGAACTCATTTAGTAATAGCGTTACCAGAATCAATGCGGAACTGTCACTTTACTGGACTTTTAAGGAGGTCTCCCGCATCACCTGGGCCACTCGCTTTGGAGCAGGGCATACGTTTGGTGATTTTGAGTTCTTTCAGGCACAGCATTTGGGAGGGAACACCAATTTTCGTGGATTGCGAAGGTTCAGATTTAGTGGAGAAAGTGTTGCGTTTAATAATACGGAACTACGAATGCGGTTTAACGATTTAAATTTTTATATTCTTCCCTTGTCCACAGGAATGTTGCTTTTTCATGATGTAGGCAGAGTATGGTGGAAGGAAGACAATTCCCGTAAGTGGCACCGCAGTACGGGGTTGGGGTTTTGGGTAGCCCCACTGGATCAGGTGGTCGTCACTGGCATTCTAGGTATTAGCGAAGAGGAAATTTTACCCGCTATTACGTTTGGTTTTCAATTTTAGTCCAACCGATTATCCATATGAAAAATTACCAGTATTTTGATAGAGATTTAAGTTGGTTATCCTTCAATGAACGAGTGATGAAGGAAGCGAAATCCAATAAAAACCCAGTGATAGATAGCATTAAATTTCTGGGTATTTATTCTTCAAATTTGGATGAGTTTTATCGCGTGAGGTATCCTTTGCTCAATGCCAGGGAACAGCTAGACATGCATCAGGAGGAGCATAAGCATCGTACTGATGCGGTGGATAGGGTTATTTTTAATCAATTAATAGAATTTGGTGAAACCATCCGGACCCTGGTAGATCGTCTTGAGAAAAAGGGCATCACCTGGTTGTATGGCAGGCCTTTTCCCGAAGAACTATACCCAAAAGTGGATGCGTTTTTTTTAAACGAGATGTTGGCCTATATCCAGCCCGTCAAATTATCGGGTCGGGATTTCTTTCCCGAGAACAACTTGATTTATTTTGCTATTCAGGTAACGAGTGAATCCAATGAGGATTTTGTCCTTTCTTTGCCGTTGAAAATGCTTGAAAGGTTTCAGGTATTTAAAGAAGGAGACAAGACTTATGTGGTTTTTATCGAAGATATTCTTAAAAGAAATTTGCATTGGATATTTCCACTTTCCTGGGAAATAATTGCCTTTACCTTTAAAATAACCAGAGATGCTTCTTTGAACTTGAATGAAGAAATAAACGAAGAGACGCTAAAGGAAATTCCACTGTTATTGCAAAAAAGGGAATTGGGGTTTCCTACCAGGTTTCTACATGAACCCGGTGTTTCTGCGGAATTTTTAAACCGAATTAAATCAAGGCTAAACCTTGAATCGGCTTCTGTCGTGGAAGGTGGGAGGTACCATCAACTTAAAGAGTTGTTGAAATTTCCAAACCTGACTAAATTAGAAATCGAAAGAACCAGCTGGCAGCGTTCGCAGTATCCTTTAAATCTTCATGAAAGTATTTTTTCGAAGATTGAAAGAAAAGATCTACTGATCAATACCCCCTATCAAAAATTTGATCCGGTACTTCGGTTTTTTAATGAGGGAGCCATAAATCCGGACGTAGAGGAAATTTACTTAACCATTTACCGGGTAGCAAATAATTCCATCATTTTAAATGCACTTACATCAGCGGCTAAGAATGGGAAAAAGGTAACGGTATTTGTGGAGCTAAAGGCGCGATTTGATGAGGGGAATAACCTGGCCTGGTCAAAGCGGATGGAAATGGCAGGCATTCGTGTTATCTTCAGCAATCCCAGACTAAAAGTGCATGCCAAAGTGGCCTTACTAAAAGTACGTAAGGGCAAAAATGAATCGTTATACGGGCTATATGGTACGGGTAACTTAAATGAAGGAACTGCTGGCATTTATACAGATCATTTTCTTTTAACAGCTAATCCCCTATTAAATAATGAATTACTCAAGGTTTTCACTTTTTTGACCAGGAGAAAAAAGCCTGGAAAATCGGATGATGAAAAATTCAATGTGCTTTTAGTCTCTCAATTTAACCTTCGGGAAAATTTCTTATTCCTAATCCAAAGAGAAATTAAAAATGTTGCATCAGGAGGCAATGGATCAATTTTCATTAAGATGAATAATTTGGAGGAACAATCGATGATTGATGCCCTGTATCAAGCGTCCCAATCGGGCGTGCGAATCCGCCTACTGATTAGAGGGATTTGCAGGTTGGTTCCCGGCGTTAAAGGTCAAAGTGAAACTATCAGGGTGCGAAGAATCGTGGATAATTACCTGGAGCATGGCAGGGTTTTTATTTTTGAAAATCAGGGAAAGCATGCCGTATTTATGGGATCCTCCGATTGGATGAATAGAAATATATTTCATCGGATTGAAGTTTGTTTTCCTATACTCAATGGCGACCAATCCAACCTTATCCAAAAACTAATGGAATTTCAATGGCAAGATAATGAGAAGGCAACCGAACTTGGAGAGGGATACAAAAACCCACCGGTAGAGAATAAAACTGGAACAATCAGGTCTCAGGAGACAATTGGCAGCTTTTTAGCGAAAAACCCCCATTGAAACAGTCTTGGATCAGTTTACTTATTTTTTATGGTAGCCCTTTTCAACATATTGTTTAAGTCTTCTAAGGTTGATGTGGTTTATCAGCCGGAACATAACCGAAAAAACGGGGAGTAAAAAAATGTTCGTTGCCCAATGCTTTGTTTTGAAAAAATGATTTCCAATGCCTATCCCTGTTATTTTGTCGTTCTTTTTTTCCAAATGGTAAAGTACGATAAAATCAAGATGGGGACGCTTCATCAGAGCTCTTTCGAAAAGTTTAATTCCCAGATCGTTTACGATCACATCCTCTATAGAAATTTCAAGGTGATTTGCCCCAAGTAAACACTCATGCGAGGAAAGAATTCGGTTAATTTTTTGATCCCTTAAAGTAATTTTTTTTAGGCTTTTCATCCATTTAAGTCGATGATCGGGTTCGGCTAGCATCAGGAGTAGCTCTTTTGGTTCGGCAAGTATTTCCAGCATCCTGCCAGACTTTATTTTGGGAAAGGCAATGGAATTCCTTGGCAGCGGATCCTCGATATTCTCTCTATAGGAACGAAGGGTAAGGTAATAGAAAACCGATTTTTCCAGGCTTTCCAGTTTTTCTTCACTCATGCTGAGAGCCGCCATTTGATGATCCTCTAGCCTGGATGCCTTAATAAAGCTTTCACTGAAAAGGATATATTCCGAATGGTCGATGCTGTTTTTCAAAAACCTGTGGGCGACAATTACGTCTTCTCCCAGAAGTTTCTGGCGGCCGCCTACCCGATACCGGGTAATGGTTCCAGAGTGAAATATAAATTTAAGGGATAATTTTTCCGTGGAGCTGCATGCACCGCATTGGCAGATCTTATCCCTGGCATAATATTTAAGATGCTGATGAAATTTCTTAAAAATTGTTATGCAAAGCAGCGTGAGTTTTTCAAAGTCAGGAGTTGAATTTGTATTGTAAAATAGAACGGCATCTCCTTCTATTTCTGAAAGGGTAAATGCTTCTCCTGTTTCCCTAATGATTAGTTCTAATAATTCTGTAATAATGTGTTGGCTATGACTGATTTCAGTTTGTTTAATAAATTGGGTAAATCCGCTTATATCTGGAATGAAAATAATCCCTTTGTTGGAATCGGTAATGGGAGATGTGGTATTCATAAGGATAGCAAGTTACTGGGTTTACAGATCCATTTCTGACGAAAATTAATGAAATGGCATTAAGGCACAACGTTTACTAAGATAAAAAGGAATAAATTTTCTCATAGGGCCAGTCATTCGATAAAAACATAAACCGATGTTTTGGGATGAAATGCATACCAGGCGAACCAAAAACTCCTGATTGTAGGTAAAGCCTTTCCGGTGTCTTCGCAGACAACTGTGACTTGCTGGCTTTCCGGACGGTAGTTGATGAGGAGATTTTTGCCTTCAAAACGGTCCCGAATACGGTTGGAATCCGATTTGGATAGCTCAGAAAGGGGATACGCTTTGGCCATTTCGTCTATTTCTATGCCGATTACGAATTCTTTGGGGTGATACCGGCCATCCATTTTTGAAACCTTGAATAATAGGAGATTGGATTGGGCGTAACCGGGATACGGGTTTTTGTTGTAATCCCTGCTGAAACCTGTGTCTTCTGAAAGCACCCAGGTTTTGGGATGGGTAGACTTCCATTCTTCCCAGGTGGTATTTTTGGTTATCTGTGGTTTTAATTTTTTACCAAGCAGGCTTCCTGATATGGCTTCGCTCATCATTTGGGACCACAGAGAGGAGGTCTGCCTGTCGTATAAAAGTAAATCTGAATTGTACAGTAGGCCAGAGACACCGAATGTTAGCGTGAGATCACCTAGGACTGCATCGAAGGCAAGCCCACTGCCACATAGGGGACAATAGGTGACGACCACCGGAGCATCGGCAAATCTATCATTGACGATTTCGTGGTAATTTAAAATCGAAATTGGATAGGCTTTGGCGATGCCATTGAACATCACGCCCAATACCCTGTCATTTCCGTCGATTGCTGCTTCTGAAGCAGGAATAAAACGTGGGTTATCAATGGAAGGCATACCATCTTTGGGCGGCCCGCCATCTTTTATTTCATCCAAAGGAATCGAAGCCTGGGAAAGGTCAAAACCTTTAATCACCTGTGAAAAGCCAGACACAGAGAAGGCAAGCAGATAAAAGCAATACAGGGAAATTTTACCAGTATTTTTAGACTTATTATTTGCTATCATCTTTTTTATAGAAAATGAATTAAATTTCTTCATATCGCAGGTACCAAGGTGTAGAACATCAATAAACCTATCCCTACAAATGCACCACCGATTGCAGCAAATAGCCGGCCCATACTTTTATTACATACCGTGTGTTGATAGGTATTTCCAAGGGTATCTGTAATTTTTCTTTCATAATTCTTTTCGAATTCCTCCCTGTTTGCCATTTCGTGTTTTTCTCTTTCTTCTTTTCTCCATGAGCCAAACAATTGATAGCCAATAAACAATAATCCAGTGGCAAAAATTGCTTTTAAGGCGATGCCGGGGATATAATCTGCATATAAGCTGCCCAAAACAGCCATGGGTAAGGAGAAAATAAGTAGGTTTTTTGCCAGGGTAAAATCAATTAGTCGCGACCTGTAATAGGCCAATAGTCCACTTGCGAAACCAAATAACTCGGTAAGCAAAGCTGCTCCTATTGCTTCTTTGGGTTCAAGTTGCAAGGCCAACATGAACAAAGGTGAGAAGAACACAGCCCCTCCAATTCCGCTGCTCATGGCTATCGTGGCTATTAAAATAGATATTGGAAAAAGGTACCAGAATTCAAGGGTGATGTCCATTGGAGCTTATAATTTAAAACTGAATAAAATACCAGCACTAATGCTTTGTTCGGGCAGTTCTCCCTCACGCCGGGAATATTCGGAAAAAAATGTAAAATTTTGTACATTTCTATGAAGACCAAGACCATAAACCAGTCCGAATCCCTCCTCTGGTGAATGTTCCGCATGCTTTTCCCAGGTGTAATTTATTCCACCAATAGGGTACACGCCAACCCAAGGAGTTTCAAAAATATAATGCGCAACTAAATTAAGATCCTTGGATTCAATGCCATTGGAATTAAACAAGGCGTATTCGGGGCCAAAACAAAAATTTTCGCCCAAGTTGTAATAGATCTTACCCGTAATTCTCGTAAGATTGGATTCAAGGGCATAAATTGTACCTAATCCGACCGAAAATGATTTCTCTTCAAAAAAGCAATGATGGTATTCACGGGGTTCCGTATCTTCCTGAGCCATGCCTTCGGCCAGGTGAATAAAGAAAACTACCAACAAAGTCAAATGCGAATGAATGGGCATGGCGGGTATTAATGGTGTGGGGAATAACGTTGAATACCATCGAACTAAGATGCGAATGAATAGTCGGTGAATTTGGAATTCCTGACAAGATCCGGCCGTAAAAATCGATAGACACCTATAAAGAGGGCTTAACTGGCACAGCAACTCAATTTTGTAACGTCTTTTCCGAAAGTAATGGCAGCTAATTTAATCCCTTCACTTAATGTCAGGTAGGGATAAAAGCTGTCTGCCAAATCGCTCACCGTTATTCCGTACTTGATCGCCATGCTTACTTGTTGGATAAGTTCTCCGCCTTCGTGAGCCACTACTCTTGCTCCTATCAGTTTATCGGACTGGGTGTTGCGAATAAGTTTAATAAATCCCCTGATGTCATTTGCAGCTATGGCTCTTGGCACGTCTTTAAGTTCCAGTTTGGAGACTTCAAAGGGAATACCATTTGCTTCCGCTTGTACTTCGTCCAATCCTGTACCGGCTATTTGAGGGTCTGTAAAAACTACCCAGGGCAATGACGTGTAATCGGCCTTTTTTTCTGCTGCTGTAAAGGCATTTTCAACGGCAATTTTACCTTCAAAAGCTGCTGTGTAAACATATGCCGGGGTGTTGACCACATCGCCAGCTGCAAAAATGGCTGGTAGATTGGTTTCCATTTTTTCATTTACCGAAATTTGTCCGCTTTGGGTAAGTTTGAGGTCAATATTTTCCAATCCTAGTTGGCTCGTATTGGGCTTTGTTCCGGTGGCTACGACCAGCTTTTCAGCCACAAAAATCCGCTGGACACCGCCCTGGGTGGCATTTACTTGTATGAGACCATTTTCCTGGGTTATGCAGTGAAACTCAATTCCGGTGTAGGCTGCTATGCCCTCGTGGCGAAATTGTTTTAACAATTCATCGGAAATATCAGAAGTAAGATGTGATAGCACCTGTTTGGAACGTTGAAGAAGGGTGACTTTTGTTCCTAAACGCTGATAAGCCTGGGCGATTTCCAGGGCAATGTATCCTCCGCCCAATACGATTAAGGATTCAGGCTTTTTTTCCAAATCAAATAAAGAAATATTAGTCAGATAGTCTATTTTTTCTAATCCTTCAATTTTTGGAATGTTGGTCGAAGCTCCTGTGGCAATTAAAAATTTGAGGCCTTTGTATTCATTTCTGTCCACTTCGATGGTTTTGTCATCTTTGAAAGTGGCCCATCCTTTCAGCATCGTCAGGTTTTCAAAATCGCTTACTACATTCAGGTATTTCTTTTTCTGAAGGTTGGCTACCAGTCTTTTCTTGTCCTGAATGATCTGTGCAAAATCAATATCAACACCCTTTGGTACGATGCCTGTAAAGTTTGATTGGCTGGCCTTAAATGCCGTCTCCCCAGCACGGATTAGGTTTTTGGAAGGCACACAACCTACATTTACGCAAGTACCCCCAAAGTCCAAACCACCGTTTACCATTAAGGTTGATAGGCCCAAACTTTCGGCTTTGATGGCTGCTGAAAATGCTGCCGAACCACCGCCTATGATGATAAGGTCAAACTGGTTGCTGCCACCATTTCCATTCGCTGGAATTTCATCTTTTACATGATAGTTTTTCGTGCCGTTGATAATGTCAATAATTTCTTCTTTGCTGGTTTTTGTGGGATCAAAAGAACATTCGCAAGTGGCTTTTGGGTAGCTCACTTTGGCTTCTTTTATGCCTTCGTTTTTGTAAAGTAGTTTTTCAATGCTTGTGGCACAATGCTCGCAAGTCATCCCCGAGATGTCGAGTTTTATGATTTCCTTATTCATTTTGTAATTATTTAATTAAATTCTTAAATACTAGGGCGAAAAATCTACTTCTTGCCTACCACTTTATACCCTGTGCCATTGATGGCTTCTTCAATTTGGGCTAAGCTCACTTTACTTTGATCAAACTCCACGTTGGCAGTTGCTTCTTCATAGATGGCATCTGCCGAAACTATTCCAGGCAACTTGTTCACTTCATTTTCTACGTGTGAAGCACAGCCGTTACATGTCATTCCTTTTACGTCAAATGTTACGGTTTGAATGTCTGATGCGTTTACGATTACCACTTCTTTTTTGTCGATTGAAGGGTAGAAAATGTGCGCATAGTTTGGAAAAGTAAGCATCAATGCTGCAAACACGGTAACAATTCCCAAAAATGTTTTAGTCTGCATAAATGGCTTTTTCTCGTCTTCTTCACAGTCGCATTGGATTTCTTCGGCTGTTCTTGGTTTGAGTAGCTGGTACCAGGCAAAGCCCAATACCAAAACGGTAATGCCGATAAGAAAAGGCCTTGCCGGTTCCATCCAAGAAAAAGTGGAAGCTACGCCCGACGCACCTGAAATCAATGCCAATACCGGGGTAATACAGCAAAGGGAAGCTGCTACTGCCGAAAGCACTCCCGCTCCGACAAGTCTCTTGTTTTTCTTGTTCATATTTTTCTTGTTCATACTACTAACTTTTTTGAATGGTTAACGATGTATCTAATAAATGGTAGAAGCAAGGGCAGCTGCTCTTTTTTCAAAGAATAGAAAATGGTTTGTCCTTCTCTTCTCCTTTCAATAAAGTCTCCATCTTTTAGCTTTCTGAGGTGTTGCGAAACGGCAGGAATGCTCATCCCCAGAATGTCCGAAAGGTCACAGGGACAGAGTTCTTTTTCTTCTTCCAGGAGAAATAAGATTTTCAACCTTACCTCGTTTCCTGCAAGGGCTAACAGCCCACTAAGTTGGCTGAATGCTTTGCCGTTGGCAAGTAGCATTTCACGACAAGCTTCTATCTGCACCTTGTCGGCATTTACCCTGATGCATGATTGATTTTTTTCCATAGTATTTCCCATTTTGTTTGGTAACGGCGCTTAGATTAATTAAGTTTCTTATTTAAGCAAATATTTAAATATAAAAACTATTTTTTTGTTTTTTCTTGCTTGTAGCCTTTGCTACTAAATGCAACGTTTGGAATATCATGAATGCTGAAAATCCTTATCCGGAATTAAAGGTAAAATAATTGCTTTTGAAAAAGATTCAGAAAATAGGGCTTCCTACCTTGTCAGGTTTTGCTTGGTGATTCGACTAACAGATAAGGCAGGCTTTTAAAAAACCTCCTTGGAATCAATTATTATTAAAATTTAAAACCTACGTTCATTATGAGAATTGTTAAATTATTTCTTGTGATTGTTCCGCTTTTCTTTCTTATCGTATATTCAACCCTGTCTTCTTCAGAAGCTGAAGTAAAACTTAATAGTGAAAAGGCACCTGATTTTGAAATCACTACAATAGATGGAAAGGAGATCAGTCTGAAAAAATCCATGAAGGAAGGGAAACCAACCGTGATTTACCTTACAGCTTCCTGGTGTCCCATGTGTGCTAAAAACTGGCCCAGTCTTTCAGAGGTGTATCCTGAATTTAAGGATAAGTTGAACCTCGTTGCCGTTAGCATTGACCCTACGGATGATGAGGCTGTAATGAAAGAATTGGTTAAAGAGAAGAATTTAACTTTTCCGGTAGCAGCTGGAGACCCCAAGTTAATGGTTAAACTCGGGGCCAAAGCTCAGGCAACTACAGTTGGAATAGATAAAAATGGCAACATCATATTTAAAAAGCGCGCAGTTATATTTGCGGAAAATTCTTCCCTACATGGAGAGGGCAACAGGTTTTATTTTAATCCTCGCAGGTATTTACGTCATATATTACCAGTTAATCTTGTTTTAATTGTAAGTTTAATGAATAATTATCCTTGGAATTAAAACAGGTCAATACCCTAATCGAGGAGTAGCTCTCCAAACCTCCCTGGACGAGGAAGGAGTAGGAATTTTATTCAGCCTCAGTCTGTGAATAAACTCAAAAAGCAATAAAAATATGCTACCATTAATCCTCAAAGTTTATCAGGTTGGCAAATAAACACTTTTTTTGGCATGTTGGGGCCAAAAAAAAATCCTACCCTCTCCGTTGCAGGTTTAGGTAAGATTGTTTTTATGGATTGGCGTTTGTGATTAATCAGGCCATTTTCCTTCTGCAAATGCTTCATCAAGCTCGGTATGGAAAATGTGGTTGGAATAATTGCTGATGGTTTTTACGGCAAGGGCCAGGATGATTTCCAAGATATGCTTTTCTTCGTAGCCGGCAGCTGTAAAATCAGCCACATCTGCCTTGGTTGGATACCCCCTTTTATCCACCATGATTTTAGTAAAGGTCGACAAAGCGCTCATTTTCGGATCTTTGATTTTCTCCTGGTTTCTGAGAGAATTAGTCAACTCTTTTGGTAATTTGGACATGTTGGCTGCTATATAGCTATGCACCGAGGCGCAGTAATCACAACCATTTGTAATACTAATGGTCAGAAAAACAACCTCTTGTTCAACGGGAGTGAATCCGCTTTTTTTCCGGAAATGATCGTAGCCTACCGCATAGGTCTCCATCATTCCGGGAGAATTGACCATGTTGGCGTACATATTGGGAACCATACCCATTTGCTTCATTGGTTTTTCAAGTAATGGCTTTTGGGCTTCATTCGCATCCTCAAGACTTACGGCTTTTAATTTTGTTTTAAAATCAGTCTTACTCATAGTAGTAACTTTTTAGTTGTGTTTTTTAGAAACCTTTAGTGAATTCTAAATTTAATTTCAATTGCTTTTCAGTGTTGTCTTCTTGCGGACAAGCGAAAGGATTTACCCTACATATTCTCGTTTATTTCTGCTCCTTGAGGGGCTTCGAAGTAATCTTTTGGAAGATCTGGTAAAAAGGATAGGTCTGAAAGTGATATATTGGTTACATACGTTCCCTTTTGTTGATTTTCCCACATGAAGGTATGGTATTCTTTTGGGAAGAATATGCCATTGACTTGCTGCTCATCTACAAGGACCATAATCTTTTCGGGTGTATGCCCTCCATCTGGAAAATAGGCCGGATAGGATACCACGTAGCGATAGGCAGCAACCCTTCCGGACTCCAGATGCAGGTAAATGATGTAAAAATCATCGGGAGCATCTCCAACACCTTCTCCAAATGTTGCCTTCACCAAATCATAAATGGTTCCATTGATTGATCCTTCTCCTAATTCTTCAAGATTAACGCCTTCATCTCCCAATACGAAAGGAATTCCAACAAAATAATAGGGCGTGAGCGCCCAAAAACGGGCATCAAACGGAATTTTTGAAGCTTCAGGTAGCGCCCAGGCCCTGGATCCGTCCCAACCAAACTGTAGACTTGTATCAACGGCCATTTTGTGGCGTGCTTTGGCAGACCAATTATCACTAATTTGGATGGTATTCCGTGGTGTATTGCCATCCAGAGGCTGGTAATTGAAGTGAAATTGGAGCGGGCCGTTGGCATACCATTTGGCCAGACTCCCATGAGCCTCCATTGCTTTCCATATTTTTTGTCCCGCCGGAGAATTGGCAAGTTTATTCTCCGTCTGCTTAACCCGATCATCGATCCAGTTTTTTTGGGTATAGCTATTTTCACCAGAAGGGGTGCAGGATAGTAAAATTTGGATAGCAAAAATGGCTAAAATGGGGTTTGTCTTTTTCATAGAATTTTTGGTGAAATGTCTTTTAGAAGGGAAGTTCAATAGGACAATCAAATAAATAGGTGCGTGATTGAACTTAAAAGTCCATATCTTAGGTTTTAATTATGTTTAAAAACTGAAAAACCTCTTGTTTCTTTGAAGATATGGATAACAACAGGACTTATACCCTAGATTTAGTGCTAAGGTCACTGATTTTATAAAAAGTAAATTAATCCATAAAATCCATATCTTTTGTCAGTTTGAAGACATTTTCAAAAATTTAATTGTTGCTAGCAGCACATGCCTGGGATATTCTCGGGGCCCAAAGGGTGGGTATTCAAACGGCATTTGTTTCCCGATCGGGAAGGGTACTGTATCCCGGAGGAACAAATCCAGAATATGTAGAAACTACACTGGTGAAAATTGCCGAGCAAATGAACAGGCAGTAGACGGGGTGTTATACGTAATGCTCTTTTCCCTTCTTGAAGGATAACGATTATCACGAACTTTTAAATCCATAGGAAAGGTATCAAAATATGCAAAAAAGCAAGATTTGGTTTTTAGAAAACTTCAGTATGTTTCAAATGCTTTCTCCGAAAGAAATGCAAGAGATGGATGGTCATACGGTGATGCATGAGGTGCCTGAAAAACAAGTGATCTACCTCTCGGATGATGAGGCCAATCATGTGTATATACTAAAAAAGGGAAAAGTTAAAATATCCAGACTTTCGGATAATGGCAAAGAAGTCATTTTAGGCATTTTGGGCCCAGGTGAGGTTTTCGGAGAATTATCGCTCATAGATCAAGGTAGAAGAGATGAGATAGCTATTGTTACCGAGAATGCTTTGGTATGCAAAATCAGAACGGATCATTTCGAAAAAATGATGCAGCAAAACATGGCATTGAACTTTCAGGTTACCAAATTTATAGGGTTACGCCTAAAAAAGATTCAAAACAGGTTGGGAAACATTATCTTTAAGACCTCAGAACAAAGAATCCGAAGCTTTATCAGGGAAATAGCCTACGATTTTGGGAGAAAGATCTCGGGAGAAAATAGTCAATGGGAGATTAAAATCCGCCTTACACACCAGGAAGTGGGCAAACTGACAGCTGCCAGCAGGCAAACGGTCACGACTGTTTTTAATGATCTGGAAAAAAACAACATTATTAGTTATAGCAGGAATAGAATTTTGGTAAAGGATATTGAAAAACTATAACTACAAATCAAATCTGAACGAAAACCTAAATGATCATAAAGATCGTTTTCCCTTTTACATTATTTGAAACCATAAGTAGAAAATCTATCACGGAATTCCCGTGGAGGTAGATTTGTTTGCTTTTTAAAGAAACGGTTGAATTGAGACGGGTCTTCAAAACCCAACTCCCAGCAGATTTCTTTGGACGATTTATCCGTGTACAGCAGGAGGCGTCTTGCTTCCAATGCCAACCGATAATGGATAATTTCCAGGGGACGTTTTTCACCCTGTTGAGCAAAAATATTGGCTATCGTTTTGGGTGAACGGTGCATCATGTCCGCATAATTACCCACCTGCTGGAACTTTTTGAAATGTTCTTCTACCAAGACATTGAATTGTCTGATCAGTTCCAGTTCCTTTTCCGGCAGTTTACTTTTGACCAATTGCTTTCGGGCCAACCGTGTTATACGGATAATAAACCTTTTCAAAAGCAATCGAAGCATTTCCTCCTGATTTTGGTCATGGGTATCAAATTCTTCCTGAAGTACACTTGCAAGCGTTCTTAACCTTATGATTTCCGCATCATCCAATGCAACCATGGGAGTGTAATTCGATCCAAAAAACAGGAAGCCATTGCAGGAAACTTCAGAATCATACGTATGGATACAGTAAAATCCCCTGCTAAATGCCAGCAACAATACTTCAGGAAAGGCTTCTCCTTTAAGGATTTCTATTTTTTGAAGGTAGGTGCAACTTAGCAGGTGGTTAGGTTCAAGCGTAGCCTTTTGTTGGTCCACAAGTAATTTCAATGGTATTCCTCCGTAGTTCCATAAAAACTTAAGGTGTTTTCCTGTTTCTTTTAGGGTTTGTTCAAAATCCTTTCCATCGGCTATATGAAAACTCCCGTCAACGGATGCTATCTCAAATAATTTGTGCATGGCAAAGGGTTAAAATGCCAGGCCAACTGTAAGCCCGACTCTCAAATCTTTCCGGAAATTATCATTGAGCTCATGAGAGGCTCCTGTAGGATGGGTTGATTCTGTCGACCAGAGTGCCAAACCATAACCTAAAAATGCGGAAAGTGCCAATCTTTTGTAGTTGTAGCGATATCCTGTATTCAGGCCTGAGAAAACCGCCTGGTACTGATGCTGTATGCTGTTCCCACTGGTGGTGTTTTCCTCCCCCCATCGGTATTTGGTGTATAATCCGGCAAAAAGGCCGTTGGCAGGTTTTTGATCAGCAAAAATATAATACCGGTATTCCATTGCCAATGAATTGACTTGTTGGTCTTTTTTATCAGACAGCTGATTTAGCCGGTGTTCCACTCCCAGCCAAAACCCATGCTTCAGGAAGCTATATTCATAGCTTGCCACAAGGTTTTCGGCATGTAGTCCCAATACATTGATGCCTATCCTATTTTTATAGGAAGGGTCTTCCTGTGCGAAGGACGTAAACCACGAAAGTTGTAATACAGATAGCAATAAAAATAGGACAGTAGTATTGCGTTTCATATGAAATTAGTTTTTTAGGTTGATTCCAGGCTTTAATGCATTCGGAATTTAATTGTTGAAGGAGCCACCCCAAATTCCAGATCAATCAGATGTGACAGGCCTTGCTCAAACAGTCCAATTTTTATTAAAGCCTGATGGTGTATACTGTGCTCCAGGCAATAAGCCAGCTCCCTTTGAAAAGATGAGGGTATGGTGCAGGTGTGGTTCTTATCCACCGAGTAGGCTGCCCTTAGGGAAATTTCTCCTGCAATTTTTTCCGATGCCAACCAGTAAATAACTTTTTCAATAACCAAAATAGCTTCTCCAGGTTCTTTTTCCAATGAGAGTTCCCTCTTTCGGTCATCGTAGTTAACGGCTCCCCCTTTAGAATATGCCAGGGAAAGACAAGTATAGAATTCAAGAATATGCCTGATATGCTGGCCGATGGATGCACCAGACAGGTAGGATGATGGAAATTGGTATTGCTTCGCATTAAGCTTTTTCACAATAGAAGCAATACTTTTCAGGTTTTCCTGACATTCAATTTGCATGGAATTGGGGGTTAAAGGTTTCTTTTATACTGGTATTTGCTGATTCATTAAATCCCATAACAGATACCTCCGTGATGTTGGGTTTCCAGAATGAACCTCCATTTATCTTGAGGTAAATGTGGTGGATTTTCATCACTTGATCATTGATTTGGGCAAAAACACCGTAATTTCCGAATAGGTCTTTTTTTAATAGGAATCGCTTTTTATCATAAGATACAAATTTGAATGTCACTTGATTTCCTTCATGTGAAAGGATATCAATACCATACCCAATTTTTTTTTTATCCAGTTTACAGGTACTAGATCTCCTGTTTTTTCATTATCGAGCCATTTTACCTGAATAGCATTTTCTTTTTCAGGTAATCCCTTTTCGTCCAAATGAAGAAAATAAACGACTTGATCCTCATTAGGCTACGTTCTATAGTAAACAGAATTTGCTGAGCTTGTGCCGAAACGTTTGTTAAGTACAGGACGCCAAGGATAAATAAACTATCAATAAGTTGACTCATGACGATCGTTTTTTAATCTTCATGGTAACAGACGGACAGGATTACAAAACCTGACAAAATTCAGTAAAAATATATTACTGTTTTTTCCATTCTTTCAAATGCCTCCATGCTACCTTGAAAGAAACCGGTTTAACCCCCTTTTTTTTATTTTCGAGGCTAATTGTATAAATGATTTTCCAATGCCACAAAAGGGTACGAACTCCCTTCCAAAACCGCGCGTTTGGATCATAGATTTGTGCTGGTTCTGCATTGACACCGTTGACTTCGAGGAACTTAATTCCACTTGCGTTCATGAAATCTTCTTCTGAGGGGGCCTTCAGATCAAACCTACCATAGTGAAAATGAGGGATTTGGTAGCTCAAGGCATCAAAGAAATTCAATAATTCCGAATTGATTAGGTGATTGCCATCCAAAAATTTAGTGCCTCAGTTATGGTTTCCAATGGGCTCCAATAGCTTTACAGTTCCGGCAGGCAAAATCTCTTCCGGGCTAAAGTCTGCTTTTTTTAGCATGGAGAAGTTTTGTTCTGAAATTTGAGAAGTAATTTTTGCGCATGGGGAAAGTTAAAATGACTCTGCAAAATAAATATAAAAACCGGTAGAATCAGGTGTAAGACTGTAATCAAAACGGACATTGGTCCGGTCCTTTTTACTCACTCTGAACCGGATTCCGGCCCCTGCAGCCAGGTGGATGTTTTGTAACAATTCTGTTCGGATGTCAGGATAGACCCTTCCCATGGATCCGAATAGCACAAAACCAAATCTCCCGATAACATGCTGTCGTAATTCCGACTGCAACACCATGAGGTGATTGTCGCGGAATCTGCCCTGGTAATATCCCCTATGGAGAAAGGGACCACCCAGGGTAGGCAATACCCGGTAGGGAACACTTCCCATGGAAAATTGCGCTACAAACTGGTTGGCCCAGGTGGAATTTTCTCCCAATTTCCAATAATCGCGGATATCAAGGGTGGCCAATCCGAAATAGATTGATTTTTGATCGGCTTTTCCCAGACCAAACACCGGGGTAAATTCCAAAAAACTTCCCGTAGATGGGGATAGGATATGATCCCTTTTATCCCTCATAAAAGAGGGACCCAGGCTCATGTAAGAATAGCCCTTTTCACCATTATCTGGCTCAATATCATTAAAAATGATTTTATTTTCAGGAAACTCCGGCATCAGCCTTTGGCCTTGCAAAGAAAACCCCATGTACGTATCGTTTTCAAGTTTTATATAACTCTTACTGGTAATGGTAATCGCAGAGAATTCGTAAAGTGCACGGTTATCTTCCTGTGTATTGTTCCCAATTCCATAGTAATATTCCGGGAAGCTGCGGTAGTCCATGCTTCCATTTAAGAAATACCTGTCATCGGCAGTATAGATTTGCCAGGGGATCGTTAATAGGTATTGTCGGTTTTGGGTATATGTAGCGAAAAGCCGGAGGTTTGATTTTTTTTGGCTCCCTTTGGAAAAATAGCTGTAGAAGGCAAAGGCCTCAAAAGCAATGCGGGTTTCAGGAGTATAATAGGCCAAAGGCAAGACCTTTAAAACGGTGCTATCGTTTTCGTTTTCCTGAGCATAAACAAGGAAAGGGGTAGTCACTAATAAAAATGTAGTGACCACTACTTTCAAGGGTTTCGCAATTTTCCTTTTTATTTGTAATGAATACCTGTATTTTAACCACATACCTTTTTCTATCTATAAATCAATTTTTTAGCAGAAATGGGATTTCCAGACTGATATCAATGTTTTCATTTTTTACCATTTTCTTTTCCGCATGCATTTCATCTTAGTTGTCAACCATCCTGTCAATGGAAACCAAATGCGTCCCGGAAAGGGTGGCTATAGTTAGGGTTTTTGCCACCCATTTCTGTTAATTTACAATATATAGATCGAGGTATACATCATCGGACATGACCCAGCTACTACCACCGACCCCAAAATCTCTGCGGTCCAGTTGGCTCGAAATAGAAAATCGGGTTTTTCCCCCGGCCTCTGAAACATCAACTTCTAGCGCTACAGGAATGGATTTGCCTTTAATGGATAGGTTTCCATTGACCAGAAGCCGGTTTGCTCCCGGAGAACTCACGCTCGTGGATTGAAAGGAAATTGTCGGATACTTTTCTACATGGAAATACTCTTCCTGTTTCAGGTGGTTGTCTCTTTTATTGATACCGGTATTGATTGAATTCACCTGAATTTTTGCGGAAAAGCGGCTGTTTGCCGGCTGGTTTTTGTCATAATCTAAGGTAGTAGTGAAGGATTCGAAAACGCCCTCCACATTCAATCCTAAATTTCGGATAGTGAATTTTACGTAGGATTCCTCCTGGGATCCATCCCATTTCACGTGAGTTTCGGGTTCAGGGGCAGCAACCCAAAACCAAAGAATTACTAAGAATGATATTTTCATGAGCATTTAATTCAGGTTTCGTTAGTTAAAGGGATTGTAGGAAATGGCGAGGAATACGAGCACGGGCTTGTACCTAAATCGGTCATTGTTATTGGTTAGTTCTTGACTGCTGGTATATTCGGAAAAGGTCATGTCCATACCTCCCCTAAGCCAGGTTTTTTCTGACAAGGCATAGGCAATATAGAATTCCGATTTTATTTGACCGAGGTCATTGTCTCCGCCTAACAATAGGTTAAAAGTGGAAGGGCTTGCTTCTATGGTCTCGGGGTACTGTCCGGTGTTTTCGGAAGAGATAAAACGGGAATTATCCGTGCTTCCAAACCCAAGTCCAATCGCATCGATATTAAAACCGAGTTTAAATTTAGAACTGAACTGATACTGTAAGTTCACCAGCGCACTTAAACCCATGGTACGAGGACTGTTCACCAGGAGCGTATCGATGGTATTGTCATCTCCTGTAAGATCTGCAGGTGCCGTGATGTAGTTTAGCTCACTGCCGGTAAATCCGGAGAACCGAATGCCGTATCCCAGACGAAATTTATTTGAAGAGAACATCCCATAGCTGGTATTCCATGACAAGGCATACGAGAAACTGCTGTTTTCCCCCATTCCCAGCGCCAGATCAAGGTTCGATTCTTTTTTGGGCAAGGTGGGATTTTGGGCCTGAACGCAGGTGATGGCCAAAAAGAAAGCAGCAATGAACAAATAGAGTTTTAATAGATTTTTCATGTTGAATTGTCGATTTATATAGTTAGTGTTGATCTAAGGCTTCGGCGATTTTCTTAGCCGATGCACGGTTCTTGTAACCGGGATCAAAATGTCTCAACGAGACCTTTGCGGAATTATCAATGATATAAGTAGCGGGAATTTGCAGTCTTTCGCTTTCGTCGGAGTGGTCTTTTGCAGTGAAATTTTTTTTCTATATCTCCTACCGTTAAGCCTTTAACAGTATCCTTTGATTTGAAAATTTCCTGAGTATTGACGGACGAATGCATGGGACCAAACAGATTAAATGGACTTTCATTGTTTATTTATCAAAGTTTTTTTGCTGACTATCTTTGAAGAAGACAAAAGCAATGGCTAAAAAGCCAATTCCGGTTATAACGGGTGGAATCATAAAATTCCCTATGCCCATTACAATCATTACAAGAGCAAGGAGGGTCAATACAATGGCGACTAGTTTTTTCATGGTTCTAATTTTTAGGATTATCTGTATTTAGGGTTGGGATGGTCTTTACTTTTTCTGTTATCCCAGGCTGTTCGTCGATTTCCATAAGCAGGAATGCCGTGTTTCTGTAACAAGTGGGCCTGGTGCATCAGGTTCCAGGTCATAATGGTGGCTATGCCGTTTGCCTCCATTATGGCCTGACTCATTCGAATCAGCCCTTCGGTATGGGACAACTCCGGAGATCTTTTTAGGGTACAGTTTAGGAAAATTGCTTTTAAGCCCGAAAAATCATAGGGGCTTTCCTGATTCAGCTTTTGCTGGAAGGTGTTTAGTTTCATGATGGATTGTTTAAAGTCATCATCCTGAAACCAAATGGAAGGTTTTGTCTGCCCCTATCTACGGTGTAGCAGGTTGCCTAAGAAACTTCCATCAGCCAGGATAATTGTTCATTACCTTTTTTACTGACAGAGTAGACGGACAGGGAGAGATATCCTGACAAAAAAAATTAATCTTTCTTGATTTTTTCGATAATTCGTTCCTTCGCTCTTGGATTTAAAAGATCCTCGGGAGATCCTTCAGAGTTGATCCATTTGGCCAGTGCCTTCTCAATGGTTTTACTTTGGTGCCGGTAAACGTTGCAAACCACACACATTTTCACATGGAAATAAAGCCTGGTCCAAAAATTATTTAATAGTGATTATGCTTTATTTTTTTGGCAACACCGAGGGTTATAGTTAGCAGCGTTAGCAAGGCAGAAGCAATGTGAATTTTGATTTCAGACGTAATTGGTGAACGTTATTCTTCATCCATAGTAAAAAAATTGTAGTCGTATTTCCATTGTATGGTTTCTCCAGGCTGCAAATTAAGCGGGATATAGGGTTCTGCGCAGTAAGTTCTTGCATTGGCCCAATAAACAATTTTTTCTAAAGCTTTGTCCCCTTGGACTTTCACCCCCGCACCTGTTTTGGTGTTTAATACCGAAAATTGATAATCCTCAGGTATATCCCTGAAGCCCATAATGCCACTGGAATATACATTTTCTCCTTTTTTAAAATACCTTTTGAAGCTTATCGTACGATCGGATACTATGCCTAACGAATCAAAATTAAGCACCTTTTTATTTTCACTGTTGTCCAGATAGATGTCATAAGGAAAGGTGGTTTCGATATTGGGTCCCGTAAGTTCTTGGTCAATCACAAAGAAATTATGGTTGTAGACACTTGTTTTGATTGATTTTTTGCCAGTATTCTTCAGCTTGTGTCTGATTTCAAGGTTGGGTTTACCTTTCACCAATTCCACCACTTTGGTATACTGATAGGCATAGCCATTCGCATCCAGTAATTCATGCGTAAACGCTACTCGGTTTTTATGCACCTTTACCTTCCATTCCCCTCCATTTACCAAATCATAGGTATGCGAGAAACGGTAATTTTCTTCCTTGATTTTTTTAAGTGCACCTATCCCAATCTTAACAAACACGGCTCCTTCCACTGCTTCCTCGTATCCCAGCGGTGAAAAATCTTCTACAGGACCCATAATGGCATCATTTGTCATTGGGTCATAATTTTCAAACCATTGGCCAAAATAGTTGTGGCCCTTGTATTCAAGGCTTGAAATGACCCCCGACCAATCAAAGCGGGAAGCGCGGTAATAACCATTTTCATGGTCTGGCAGGTATAGGTTTGCCGTGATTATCCCATTACTGATTTCCGTTTGAGGAGGTTTGGAAGACCTTTTAAAGCCAGCAGCTATTAATAAAACACTTAAAAGGCCAGCGATTGCATAAGTTATGCGCATGGTATTTCGGATTGGGTAGGGACAATTAATTCAATTGGAAATATACAAGATCTTTATAATATTGTAATGAAATCAATTAAATATCCACTAATTTCCGTTCTCAATGTAATGGGGATATAGGAACTGCTATACTTAGTTTGAAGTCCTCAAAAATGCTATTAATTCAACACTTAACCAATTAAACAAATTGAACAACATTGATTTATCAATACCAAGACGAAGCTATTTCAGTGATGAATGCCAATTGACTATTTGCCCAGAATGTGGTTCTGGGTTGATTGAAGAAAGCTGCGCTATATTAATTGCTGCTATATCAGATTCTGATGAAGGTGAGTTTATGACCAACCTTTCAGGTAGCCATTTTTGCAACAATTGTCCTGTTGTTGTTTTTGATCGCATTAAGGTAGATCAAGGTGCAAGGTTGGGAATTAGAGGGGATAAAAATCTCAGATACTCTGTTAGTGGAATACTAGATTTGGATTCAATTCCCGAAAATAAACGACATCTTGTAATAGGAAGTGAAGGAAATCCCATTCCATTGGTTCATTTCCTGCCGGACAAAAAAAATAAAACGGCAGTTGCGACTGTGAAATATGGTAGAAATACTCCTTGTATTTGCGGAAGTGGAAAGAAATATAAAAAATGTTGTGGAAAATGACTAAATGGCTGAAGAGAAAGGATTTTGAAAAAACATTTTTACCATTAAGTAGCCAAGGAAAACAGGTTTGGGTTATCAGCAGGGTAAAAAGACTGCCTAATGAAATAGTAGAAATGGCCATCCGTTTGGCCGAATTGGATTTTATAAAATATGTTAGGATTTGTGATGAAACCTTATCGGCTTCGAGTGAAAACTATCCAAATAGACCAAAAGTGCCAATAACAAACATGAATCACGAAACAGCAGTAGGCGTTCAAATTTTATATAGTTTATCCCACCGATATATTAATTTTTATGACATTAATTCGCCAATAAAAGGAAATGGCAGTAAAATGGTTGATGCCATTTTAAAAGATTTTCCAAAAGACTGGCAGCCAACTGTAGTACTGGATTGGATTGATGGATTTTGGGATAAGATGATAGCAAGACATAATAAATTAGATTGGACATAATAAAATTGTCCTTTTTTACTCGGATAAAGCGATCCATCGGCGGTGAGGGCGATTGGAGAAGATGCTTTTTTCCATTAAACATCAGAAGTAGACCATACAAAATCAGTCCAACTGATGAAAATACTAAACAAATCAACTTGTTCAGCCTCGCTTTTTTAAGACAATTACTTGAACGTTGCCTTCGACAAGCTCAGGCAACGGCAGATTGTTTCAGTCCATCCATTTTTAAGCTACCTCCTTGAACAACCATTAACAATTAACCATTAACCATTAACCATTAACCATTAACCATTTTAAAGTTCCCTTAGTCTTTATTAGATACTTATTTCAACCCTTTCTTTCGAGTACAAAACCCATTGCTCAATATGAGAAGAAGGTAAATACAATTTCTTTTTGTCCCTTATTTCAGATAAACAACGAAGTTGCCAATCATACTTTTAAATCCATTAAAATCCATTAGATTAGTATTACAAACATTGTTGGAATAGACCTGGTGGTATGTTTATTCATTAAGTGCACTTTAAGTGGAAAAAATAAGAATCTCACGCGATAAGTAATAAAAGATTTGTTTTATTATGAAAAAAACCATTACCCAGTTCAGTAATTTCCATTGGATAGATGTAGAGAATCCTACCGAAGGTGATTTAAAAACATTGGATTTACCTTTAGATATCAACGAGAATTTTTTGGAGGATGCGCTCGAATCGGGACACTTACCTAAGTTTGAACACTCAGATAAGCTTGTTTTTATTATACTCAGGGCCTACACTGCAACCCCTGATGAACGGGCCATTGAAGTAGGACAAATATCTAACAAGATTGCCTTTTTTGTTTACGAAAATGCTTTGCTCACGATTCATAGGGCATCTTTTGATTTCATTTCAGAACACTTTAAAAAAGCGTTTGATAGTGTAGAAGAATTAGTATTAAGTTTAGTAAATGAAATTTTGCTCACCTTTGAAAGTCCTCTCAAAATTCAGATAGACAAAATGGACGAACTTGAGAGGCAGATTTTTCTTAAAAACGGCCGTAACATCTCCATTGAAAATCTTTATTATGAAAAAGCTAAAGCACGACTTACCAAAAAGGTTCTACTTATCACCCAGAATATTTTAAATCAATTTAAGGTGTTAGATAAATCCGTTTCGGACCTTCAAGACATAAAAGATACTATGTTGGATTTCATACTCAAATCAGATGAAATTATTGATGACTCCAATGCGCTTTTAAACTCACATATTTCATTTACGTCACAAAAAAACAATGACGTAATGAGACTTCTCACAGTATTTTCTGCATTTTTTCTGCCCTTGACATTTATCGTAGGCGTGTATGGGATGAATTTTGACAACATGCCAGAACTTAGGTGGCGATATGGGTATTTCATTATTTTGGCAGTTATGGTCGTCGTCAGTATCATAATTTATATATGGTTTAAAAGGAAAAAAATAATGTAAGCCTGAGCCTATTCGAGTGGACCCGCCCACCATCCAGGCCCTTCGCTAAAATGAGGCAAAGAGATGATCTTATTTAACTTAACCGCATTTCTCTGGATTGTAGGTTGCTTTTTGAGGTAGTAAGAAAGTATCGATTCGCACGCCTTTTTTCTTAGGCGTGACAAAGTGATAGTAATAATCAGACCAGTAGAAAATGGAAAAGCTATCACAAGTGCTTAACTTTGGAAATTTACCTGTCTTTAATTTTATCAAGATCTCCCCACACCCATTGGATAGTTTTAAAGTTGGCAAAGGCTTTTAACCCATTGGAACGGTCAATTTTTTGACTTATATTCACCATTCAAGTCTCACACACAACACCTAAAACTAATGCGGCCATTTCGTCTTCTTAAGACACTGAAACGGTCTACTATGAAGATTTTGCAATTTTAGGAATCTGCGTAAAACCGTACTAGGTTTTGCCAAAATTGTTATGATCAACTTTATAGGAAGATTATTTAACTTTATAAACCGAAATTCTATGAGAATTCTTTTCACCCTTCTAATAGGGCTAAGTTTTTTTTGTTGCGATTCATCCAATGAAGTGCAACTATATTTAGAAGGGCTGAAAGAACCTGTCGAAATACTTAGAGATGAATGGGGTATCAATCATATCTATGCCAAAAATCAGGATGATTTGTTTTTTGCACAAGGATATGCAGCAGCGAAAGACCGGCTTTTTCAATTTGAAATGTGGAGGCGTCAAGCCACGGGTACAGTAGCTGAAATCTTGGGGGAAAATGAATTGAAACGAGATATTGGGACCAGACTTTTCAAATTTCGAGGGGATATGACTAAAGAAATGAACCACTATCACAAGGACGGTGCAGCGATCATTACTGCCTATACCAATGGTGTAAATGCGTATATAGACGAAATTATAGCCACTCCTGACCAACTACCAATAGAATTCAAACTGCTCAATATAGTTCCGGAAAAATGGACTACTGATGTTATCATATCAAGGCACCAGGGCCTCTTGGGCAATGTAAACAAAGAATTAGAAATAGGACGTGCGGTAGCTAAATTAGGTGAAAAAAAGGTCAAAGACCTTCAATGGTTCCACCCAAAAGATCCTGATATTACCCTTGATCCGGGTATGGACAAGGAGTTGCTATTTGACGATATTTTAGAATTGTACAATGCCTATCGAAAGCCAGTTCAGTTCAGTAGCAATGATATATTACCAGAGTATAGGAATCTAGTTGACGAAAATACCTTGGGATCAATAAATGAACAAGACGAAGATGCGCTTTCTATCGGTAGTAATAACTGGGTGGTTAGCGGTGCGCTTATGGCAGACGGCAACACGTATATGGCCAATGATCCACACAGGACTATTGCTGTTCCTTCCCTTCGGTATATGGTCCATTTAGTAGCCCCTGAATGGAATGTGATCGGTGGAGGTGAACCAGAAATTCCGGGAATTTCCATAGGACACAACGAGTATGGCGCCTGGGGACTTACGGTCTTTAGTACCGATGGTGAAGACTTGTATGTATATGAATTGAATCCGGCTAATAGTAAACAATACTTATACAATGGGGAATGGGAGGACATGAAAATAATTTCTGAGACAATCAAAGTCAAGGGAGATGATGATGTCAATGTAGAACTTTTGTATACCCGACATGGTCCGGTCACCTATATGGATTCATTGCATAACAAAGCTTATGCCGTTCGTTGTGCGTGGCTAGAGCCTGGGGGATCGCCATATTTAGCCTCTTTGCGTATGGATCAGGCAAAAACCTGGGAGGAATTTCGTAAAGCTTGTAACTATAGCCATATCCCCGGTGAAAATATGGTTTGGGCTGATAAAAAAGGAAATATTGGTTGGCAATCTGTTGGAATTGCACCCATTCGCAGGAATTTCAGTGGACTTGTTCCAGTTCCTGGAGATGGGAGATATGAATGGGAAGGCTATTTGCCTATCATTCAAAAGCCACATACCTTAAATCCTCCTAAAGACTTTTTTGCTACAGCCAATCAAAACGTAACACCGGACGATTATGAGTATTGGGATGCCATTGGATTTTCCTGGGCAGATCCTTATCGTGGAGATCGCCTTGAGGAAGTACTTGGCGCGGGTGATAAATTCACTATGGAGGACATGAAAGCTTTGCAAGTTGACTATCTGTCAATTCCTGCCAGGATTCTGGTGCCTTTGCTGTCAGATCTTCCCCTCACTGGCAAAGCGGCTGAAGCAAGAGACAGCCTCAGCGCATGGGATTTTAGACTAGAATCAACCTCCATTGAAGCAGCAATTTATGTAGCATGGGAAAACGAGATAAGCAAACTTGCCAAGGCTAAATTCATTCCGGAATCAGGAAAAGATGTGATCGGTAGTATTCAAATGAAAAAGATAATGGACTGGATTACCAATCCTGATGAAAGGTTTGGTCCAAATCCAATTCAGGGCAGAGATCAATTTTTAAGCGAATCCTTTAACAATGGCGTCAAGTATCTGGAAGGGATTCTTGGTGACGATATAAATAATTGGCAATACGGTCAGGAAAAATTTAAGCATACGTATATGGCACATGCTTTAGGAGAATTTGTAAAAGAAGAGATTAAAGACAAATTGGATATCGGCCCCTTACCTAGGGGAGGCAATGGGTACACCCCAGGTTCAACCGGTGGCAATAACAGACAAAGCTCTGGGGCCTCGTTTAGGATGATCGTGAACACAGGAAATTGGGATGCCGCTGTTGGTACCAATGGACCAGGCCAATCAGGCAATCCTGAAAGCCCTTTTTATAGCAATCTATTTGAACCATGGGCAAATGATCAATACTTCCCTGTTTATTATTCGCGTAAAAAAATAGAGGATTTTGCTGTTAACAGAACGCTATTGAGCCCTAAAAAATAGGTTAATTTAAATTTAAGAATACAGGCTAATAACCCGATCTAGGGCTTAGGTTGTCTTAAAAAAACAGACTTAAGAGATAGGATGAATTAAGATGAAAATATTACTTACAGGGGCCACAGGGTATATTGGTAAAAGACTACTTCCCGTTTTGGTAGGGGCGGGACATGAAGTGATTTGTTGTGTTAGAGATCCACGCAAGTACGTTCCCATTGAATCATTAATGCAGCATATTTCTGTTCTTAAATTAGACTTGCTGGATAAAGAATCTTTGGAAGGTATCCCTGAAGATATAGATGGGGCCTATTATTTGGTGCATTCCATGTCATCATCAGGAGACTATCAAGCGATGGAGGAAGCTTCTGCCATAAACTTTCGAAATGCACTTAATAGAACCAAGGTCAAACACGTTGTTTATTTAGGCGGTATAGTCAATGAAACAGCCCTCTCAAAGCATTTAACCTCCAGAAAAAATGTAGAAACAGAACTTAGCAAAGGAGATTATAATTTCACCGCCTTAAGGGCAGGAATAATTATTGGACCAGGAAGTGCCTCTTTTGAAATCATAAGGGATTTGGTTGAAAAACTACCGCTTATGGATGCACCTAAATGGCTGCATACCAAATGCCAACCGATCGGGATATCAGATGTTATAGGCTTTCTTTCCAAATCAATATTCAATCCAAAAACCTTCAATCAAAATTTTGATATTGGTGGCCCCGATGTATTGTCATACAAAACCATGCTTTTGGATTTTGCAAAAGTACGAAAATTGAAACGTAAAATTTTCGTTGTACCTATTATGACGCCCAAACTTTCTTCGTACTGGCTTTATTTCGTAACATCCACCTCATACAGGCTTGCCATATCCCTCGTTGATAGCATGAAGGTTGAAGTGGTTTGCCGTGACAATCGATTGGATACTATACTAGGGATAAAACCCATAACTTATAAAGACGCATTAAAAAGCGCATTCAGAAAAATTGAAGACAACGAAATTCCTTTAAAGGGAAAAGATGCATATTCCAATGAGGAATTAAACTTTACCTTATCGGAATTTATCAAAGTACCCACTTTCGGGTGTTTTATAGATAGGAGAATGCATAGGATTGAAAACAGAGAAGATTGTATTCATAAAATATGGAGGATAGGTGGGAATTCCGAATGGTACTATGGAAATAGGTTGTGGAAAATGAGAGGCTCGATCGATAAGCTATTAGGAGGCGTTGGATTTAGAGGAGGTCGAACCAATCCAAATTCAATAAATAATGGTGATAAAATAGACTTTTGGCAAGTTTTATACGCCAACAAAAAGGAAGGTCGGTTAATTTTATTGGCTGAAATGAAACTTCCCGGAGAAGCTTGGTTGGAGTTTAATGTATCAGATGCTCAACTTACCCAGACCGCAACATTCAGACCCTTAGGCCTGTTGGGAAGACTGTATTGGTATGCCGTTTTGCCTTTTCATGGTTTCATGTATAGGGGAATGATTCATAAATTATCCAAGAAGAATTATCATAAGAGTTTAGAAAGCCCAGTTGAACGCTAAAGAGAAATTCCCGGATAGGCTATTTTGAGACTGAGGCAAAGCGTCAGGACAAGTATTAATCCATGAATAATTGGGTTTGATTTTTATCCATTTGTGTTTACCTAAAAATAAGTGATGGGTGATTGGGTGATCAGTGATGGGTGGAATAAAAACGAATTCCTGTTTAGCATTTTTATAGATACTTACTTGAGAAACCATTATCAACAAATAATTAATCATTATCTAGGTGCTTGCATTAAAATAGGTGATTGGGTGATCAGTGATGGGTGGAATTTATTTGGTCTAATACTACCTCGTTAAATTTTTCGATCAAAAAACAGAAATCAATCCAAATTAAAAATTTGAAAAAATAACTATATTTTTCACTCTCACATCCACAAAATTGAATTTTAATTCCTATTTTGTTGACGGAATAAAGTTGCTTTAAATTCACTTTATAGTCAATAATCTATAGAAAACTTTTTAATGCAGAGAATTAAAATTTTCTTGGCTGCATCCATTGAACTGGAAGACGAAATTATCCGATTGGGGGATGCCTTCCGGTCGAGAAACAATTTGCTTTCAGAGAAAGGTATTTATTTTGAGCTGAAAACCTGGAGGGATCATACTTCCCGGATGGTCAAGGAAGGATTACAAAACGAATACAACGAGTCTGTTAAGGAAGGTGATATTTTTTTATTTCTGGCTCACACAAAAGTAGGGGAATTTACCGAAATTGAATTTGACAACGCTTACCGTAATTTCAGCCAACATGGTACACCTTACTTATTTACTTTTTTCAAGGCCATTTCAGATCAGGAAGCGGAAGAAAGCCTGGTTACTTTCAAGAAAAAGTTGATGGATCTCGGCCATTACCTTTCTTCGTACTCAGATTTCAATGACTTATGGAATAAGGTTAATAAAGAATTGGATCAGCTGTTGGGACATTCACTAGCCTTTAGCCTACTTACCCATCCTGATCGATTTAACTGCCAATTGACCAGAAGGGTTATGGAAGCCATGGGCCGAATAAATCCAGATGTAAACCTCAAGTTGAACAGGTTAATAAACGCCAACAAGGATTGGGAAACTGATAAAAGCTATAGCGACGGGGCCAAAGGCTATATAACAGAATGTTTTATCGGTATTTTGGGTACGCAAATCGGTAAGCTGATGGCCATTGGGAAAAGCAGCGATACCGGTCAAAAGGCCGAAAATTACATATGGCAGTGCCAACATATCGCTAATATAGGCCTTCAGGTCACCACATTCAGCCTGCTTTCCAAGTTGTGGGGGTATTTGACATCAGCGCATGCTTTGAATCAACCACTAACCGAGGAGCACGTCCAGAAACTGGCACATTTTTTTGAAGGAGCCGAATCTGATTCTAATGCGTTTTTTCAATTGATAGGGATTTTATTGCCAACTTTCCTGGACAACCATATCCCATTGCCTATTCCTGAAATGGAAGCCATTCAGGAGGAATTTAAGATTGGTTCCGAGATGGAAATGGCTGTCCAACAACTGATTAAATTATCCCTTTCCAAATCTCCCTCTTACACACAGTGCTTTAAGGCAGAGCAGCAGTTAGGCTTCATCCTGGACAAATTAATATTCTTTACAAAGTACAACATGATCTCCGTCAAAACGGTGAACTACGAAACAGTGTATGAACGGTCTGAGGGATTCATACATAGTTATGTCAAGGTAGGAAGCAAGGTATCCCAACCAACCACCGTAGAAAGCCTGAATTACCATCAAACACCCATTCACAATCACGCCATATTATTGTATAAAATTAACTATACAGATGAATCCGAAAGTATAAATTTATACCCCTTTATGGTAGACATGAATTCCCTAACTAGTGATCCTGGAAACAAAATCTGCCTTTTTAGTCAAAAACATGGAATCCAAAATATCATTAGCTATCGGTTTGTCGAAACCAACGAGCTGGAACACATTGCCTTCAAAAATCTGATCCCTTCAAATTCCCCGCATAATTTACCGAAAGAGATAAACAAAATTATCGCAGACAAATCCCAACGGATTCAATTGAACTTTGACAATACAGTACGCCTCTTTGCACATGCGGCAAAAACGCTGGCGGGGTTACATTTTGACCTGGAATCAGAAGATATATTCAGCTTTTAGAACAATGTTATGGAGGCCGCAAAAACATATCCCTTTAAGTTTTTGGATGCTTACTCCCAAGCAGACAAGGATATCTTTTTCGGCAGGGATGAGGAAGTTGATCTTCTTTATGAAATGGCCTTCCAAAGTGATATACTCTTAGTATATGGAGGCTCGGGCACAGGTAAGACAAGTTTGATCCAATGTGGGTTGGCCAATAAATTCCAAACCTACGATTGGCTGGCTTTGACCATTCGAAGGGGAACAGACATTAATCAGTCACTTCGAAGTACCCTTCAGGAGGCCGCCGGCGATACCGATGGGACCATGATTACTACTGAAACGGATTTCGATGCCTTGTTTAGGGAGGATTTAGAACTAAGTGCTAAAACCAAATCCCCCTTGGCCAATGCAATAAAAAAAGTCTACCTCAACCACTTCAGACCAATCTATTTGATTTTTGACCAATTTGAGGAGCTGTATATTTTGGGGGATAAATCTGAAAAGGAACTTTTTATTTTATCCATTCAGAAAATCCTCACATTGGATCAACCGGTAAAGGTAATTTTTTCCATCCGGGAGGAGTACTTGGGTCATTTATATGAATTGGAAAAATCCATTCCTCACCTTTTCCGTAAAAAGCTGCGGGTAGAGCCCATGAACCTAGCCAAAGTAAAACAAATTATTGGCGGAATCGGAGCGATGGAACATTCTCTCGTGCGGATAACCGGAGAAGACAGAGAGGCTTTTTCAGAGATACTATTCGAAAAAATAAAGGGGGAGGAAAGGACGATTGGGATTCAGCTCCCTTACTTGCAGGTGTTTTTGGACAAAATATACCTTCAAGTCACTTCTGATGAAAAAAGACAAACCGAGGCAAGGTTTACCCCGAACGATATACAAGAAGCTGGAGATATCGGGGACGTGTTGCGGGATTTTCTGGAAGACCGGATTATGAAAATCACACAACAACTTAGAAAAGAGCATCCCACAGTCACAGCCGAGTTACTTTGGAAGATTCTCTCCCAATTTGTTACTCTGGAAGGAACAAAAGAACCCATGGATCCGGCCACTATTTACAGCAAATTCACCTATCTAAGTCAAGTTGCTTGGGAAAAAATAATTGCTGATCTGGTGGATAACCGGATACTTAAATTTACCGAAAGCAACGGATTATTTGAAATTGCCCACGATTCTCTGGCTTTGACAATAGCGGACAAACGGTCGGATGAAGAAATAGCCGTTCTTGAAATAAAAAGACTGATCAAGAGTCATACAACTCTTAGTTCAAACGCTTCGGAGTTCCTCTCCGAGAAGCAACTGAATTTGATCGAACCCTATTTTCAGGAGTTAGCGCTTTCCTGGGAAGAAGCTGAATTGGTGATAAACAGCCGGGCACACTTGGCCTCCCAAAAACGAAAAAAGCGATTGCGACTTATTATCGGTTTTTCTGCTATAGTGATTGCTTTGGTTATTATGAGTGGACTTTTTGTATATGCCTTGCAACAGCGACGGGAGGCAACCAAGGAAAAAGAGGCCGCCGAACAAGCCACAATAAATGCAAAAAATGCGGAAGCCGAAGCTGTTGAAAATTTGAAGCGATTTGAAAAAGAGAAGGCGGAAAAAGAAGCCATTGAATTCAACAACCTGGAAAGCAGAGCAAAAATTATCGCAGCCGTTCAGGGATGCCCGAAGGAAATCATCCAACAAATGATGGCTATAGCAAAGGATGATGAAATCTTAAATACCAGAATCATAGCAGTACAAATTTATTGTCCCGAACCATGACCCACTTAACCTCCAAGCAATTTAATAATCTGTTGAAAGGCAAAACCGTTATCGGTCATTCCGGCCATCGAGACCTTTTGACAAAGGATCTTCCAAAAATCAGGGAAAAGGTAAAAGACAAACTGGAGGAAATTGTAGGCGAAAACCCATCTAAGTTTGTCCTGATTACCGGGTTTGCGCAGGGAGCAGATGAGTTGGTTGCGGATATCGCCTCAAGTCTAGACATACAGGTTATGCTATTGGTAATTGACAAGGAAATTTTTCCAGCATTTAACCAAGGCGATTTGGAGCGAATAGATAAGACAGATAGTCATAAAAATTTATTTATTTATAAGATTGGGACTAATCAAAGCACAGCCAATCGAATTCCATACGAGATCCTATGTGAATTATTGGTTAGCCATTCAACATATTTGATAGCTTTATGGGATGGTGTGGATACAGGAAAAATAGGTGGCACATCGGATGTGGTCAAAAACTTTAGAGCAAGGGTAAATCAAAAAGGAAAATTGCTGGGCATTCTATACCATTTATTTACCCCTCGCATTTCTAATGATACTCCAAATGCAAATATTTACATAGACCATATTATCCTGCCTCGTAAAAAATATGATTGGGAGACAACGTCAGTTGATATTGTT
>Ga0335398_10001096_pt1 | contig 47409 bp, 34 predicted proteins | sample BON03_FD_205742 | JGI IMG/M metagenome (GOLD analysis project Ga0335398, IMG submission 205742) | Freshwater microbial communities from Lake Bonney liftoff mats and glacier meltwater in Antarctica - BON-03 (spades assembly) (version 2) | ecosystem: Environmental > Aquatic > Freshwater > Ice >... | reverse complement strand
AGCGATTGCTCAAGGAAGGCGCTAAACTGCGGGTGTATGATCCGCAGGCGATGGAGAAGGCCAAAGACCTCCTGCCCGATGTGGAATACGTCGATGATATGGACAGCGTAGCCGAAGGCTGCGACGCCCTGGTGGTTGCGACCGAGTGGCCGCAGTTCAAAGAACTTGATCTGGCGCAGGCGAAGAAAAACCTCTCCCACCCAATCCTCTTCGACGGTCGCAACCTCTTTGATCCCGCCGAAATGGAAAAACTCGGCTTCATCTACAAATCCATCGGCAGGTGAGCGTGCGCAGGCCTGTCCGTTTTATCGACTATCTCGATGTCTCTTAGAAATAGAGTCTACTACGCTCTGAAACCGTTCTTGCCGTGGCAACTGCGGTTTGGACTCAGACGGCGGGTCGCCAATCGGAAGCGGGCTAAAACGGTCGATGAATGGCCGATACTTGAGTCAGCCGGTGGCACGCCTGCGGGTTGGCCGGGTTGGCCGGGAGACTCTCAATTTGCCTTCGTCTTGACCCATGATGTGGAATCGCAGGCGGGATTGGATCAGGTCCAAAAACTGGCTGAACTCGAAATGTCATTCGGGTTTAGATCGTCGTTTAATTTCATTCCTGAAGGAGGCTATGAGATACCCGAGGCACTCATACAATGGCTGACTGATCGCGGCTTCGAAGTCGGCGTGCATGACCTTCGCCACGATGGCCATCTTTATAGTTCCCGGGAAGAGTTCAGAATGAGAGCTCGTCGCATAAACCACTACTTGGCGAAATGGAATGCAACAGGATTTCGGTCAGGGTTCATGCTTCACAACTATGAATGGCTCCATGATCTGAACGTCGCGTATGACGCCTCCAGTTTCGATACGGACCCATTCGAGCCTCAATCTGACGGCGTTGGTACGATCTTCCCCTTCTGGGTCCCCAAAAACCCTAATCTTAATCCTACTTCTAGTCCCATCTCCCATCTCCCATCTTCTGCATATCCGGACGGATACTTTGAGTTGCCTTACACACTTCCACAGGATTCGACCTTGTTTATCTTGTTCGGCGAAAAGTCGCCTGAGATCTGGTGCCAGAAACTGGATTGGATCGCAAAGCACGGAGGGATGGCGTTGTTGAACGTTCATCCGGATTATGTCGATTTTTCGAATGAGAGATCGGACCCGCATAGGTTTCCGGTTCGCTACTATGCGGAGTTCTTGGAACATGTTCGTGATCGCTTTACCGGAACTTATTGGCATGCGCTCCCTCGTGAGGTGGCTGAATTCTGTCAAAAATCTCGCAAGGAACTCGGAGGTGAACCGCCTGTGACGAAGGGCAAAGAGCCACAATCCGAATTGAGTGCGACCCGAATTGCAGATTTTCCTGCGTTGCACTCAAAACGTGCTGCTGTTGTCGTTTTTTCAAACTTCCCGTTCGATCCTCGGCCACGTCGGGCGGCGGAAGCCCTGAGAGACGCAGGAATGACGGTGGATATCATCTGTCTGAAAGAGAATGACAAGGACCTCTCCTTCGAGGAACTGGATGGAATCACCGTGCGAAGACTGCCGATCACTCGCCAACGCGGTGGCAAGATCGTCTATTTATGGCAGTACGCGTCGTTCATTCTGAGTTCCACCGCGCTGCTGTTATGGAGATCCCTCCACCAACGTTATGATCTCGTCCATGTTCACAACATGCCCGACGTACTCGTGGTGAGCGCGGTGATCCCAAAGATTCTTGGCGCAAAAGTGCTGCTCGATTTGCATGACCCCATGCCAGAGTTGATGATGACCATTTTTGGCGCGGACGATAATGCCCGCAGCGTCACGGTCATGAAGCGACTTGAGCGTTGGAGCATGGCACTCGCGGATCGCGTGCTGACCGTCAATCGAGCATGCCGAAAGATCTTTGGAAGCCGCAGTTGCCCGTTGGACAAGGTTCACGTCGTGATGAATTCGCCCGATGAGCGATTCTTCGGTGCGGAGGTTGAAACATCGAGTGGGCAATCAGACGGGGCCTCGGAGAAGCCCTTCATTATCATGTGTCACGGCTCGATCGTTGATCGGCACGGAATAGACTTGGGAGTTGAAGCGCTGTACCAGATTCGTGAATCTGTCCCCAACGCTGAGCTTCGAATCTACGGCCATAAAACAGATTTTGTTGATACGGTCATGGCCCGCGCCAAAGAGTTGGGTGTGGAAGACCGGGTTCAGTACATGGGAGGTGCAAACATCGAGCAGATCGTCGAAGCAATTGACGAGGCGGACTTGGGAATCATCCCCAACCGACGAAGCATTTTCACGGAATTGAACACTCCAACACGCATTTTTGAATACTTGTCGCGTGGCGTTCCTGTGATCGCGCCTCGCGCGTCAGGCATCCTTGATTATTTCAGCGAGGAGGAGATGATTTACTTCGAGCTTGGTGACGCCGATGATCTCGCCCGGAAAATGGAATGGGCATATTCTCATCCGGACGCAGTCCGGGAAGTTCTTCGGCAGGGGCAAAAAATTTACAACAATCACCACTGGACCGCTGAGCGTCATCGGATGCTCGGAATGGTGGAGGGCCTGTTGGCCACCCCGGCTTAAAAGCGCAGGTCAGAAATTTTCAAGAAAATCGTAAAAGTGATCGGGGTAGTCGCACCACAGTTCCAGCATGACGTAGTTCGGGAGTTTTTTGAACTGTTCAAGACTCCGTGGGAATTTGCCAGGCGGGACGGATGTTATGACGTGGTCATCTGCACGGAAAACGATGCGTCGGACATTGCTGCAAAATTGACTCTTGTTTACCAGACGTTCAATCAGAACGAAAAGCCACCTGATCTGGAGAGTTGTAAAGAAGTGAATTGGATGTGTTCGCCGCAGGGCCGTATGCCGGTTTACTGCGGCCTCCAGGCTCTGGACGGAAAGCCGTTTTACCATGTTGTTACCGCGGATAGTCGTAGGGCCTGTGCCGTCTCCCACAAGTCGCAGAACAGAAACGTGATTCACATCGGCTTCAACTTGTTTGCGGAAGTAACGCATCTCCTCGTCGTTGGCCAGCCCGTCGCCAACGCCTCCGTGCCCACGCTCGACCGTCACATCGCGTTACTGCGTCAGTTGATTACTCGCGCCGGCGTGCCTCTGGTTGAGATTCCGCCGGTTCCCGATGGAAGTCCCTTTGCCGTGTGCCTCACTCACGACGTGGATCACCCCGTGATGCGAAATCACCTTCTCGACTCCACCATGCTGGGGTTTGTCTACCGCGCCACGTTGGGGTCTGTTGTTGGCGTCTGGCGGGGTCGGGTTGCGCTGCCTCAGCTCTGCCGCAATTGGCTCGCGGTGTTGAAGCTGCCGTTTCTCTATCTGGGTCTCGTTCGCGATATCTGGCGTAAATCTCTCTGTGATTATGGTGAGATCGAGAACAAGTTCGGCTCCACCTTTTTTGTCATTCCGTTCCGTGGCCGGCCTGGTCAAAGCAAGAATGGTGAAGTTCCTGCTCGTCGCGCCGCGAAGTACGGCGTTGGTGATGTGCGAACAGAGATACAGTCGTTGCAGAAAAAAGGGTGTGAAATCGGAGTTCACGGCATCGACGCGTGGTCGGACGTGCCGTCCGCGCGAACCGAGATGCAAGAAATCGCGAGCCATGTCAGCGATGGCTGTTCCGGTGTCCGCATGCACTGGCTTTTCTTCGATTCAGGTTCCTACGAAGTGCTCGACCAGGCTGGATTCAGTTACGACTCAACACTCGGCTATAATGAAACGGTTGGTTACAAAGCCGGCACCGGACAGGCGTTCAGGCCGCTTGGGGCGAAACAACTGATCGAACTGCCGTTGCACATTATGGACACGTCACTGTTTTATCCTGCTCACCTGAATCTGTCTGCTAACGAAGCCCGCGAACGTGTCGGCGAGCTGATTGACAATGCTGAAAAACTGGGCGGCGTGATGACCATCAACTGGCATGATCGCAGTGTGGCTCCCGAACGTTTGTGGGGCGGATTCTATCAGGAGCTGTTGAAGAGCCTTGAACAACGCGGCGCGTGGTTCCCAACCGGAAGTCAGATCGTTGCGTGGTACCGCCGGCGGCGTTCCGTTCGCATTGAAGAATTGGGGTCCGATGAAAAACAGTTCCGCGTTCGGGTAACCATGGATGAGGGTCAGAATAGCCCCGGACTGAGATTGCGATTTCACAAACCTGTCGAGGAAGGTGCGGAAACCGCGGATTGCTTCGAGGATGTGCCGCTGCGCGATGGCGAGATCGCCTTCGCAATTTAGATTGAAGATGTCATTGGACTTTATTGAATGAAACCAGAAAACATTGTTGTCGCCCAGTTCGGTTGCGGGTACTGGGGCCCAAATCTCCTGAGAAACTTTTCCAGCCAGCCTGGTTGCCGCGTCAAATATGTGGTGGATGCCAGCCCGGAACGCCGTGCCTTCGTTGAGGCTAATTTCCCCCTGACCAAAGCGGTCGGGGACGCGGCTCAGGTCTTGGACGATCCTGAAGTTCAGGCCGTGATTGTCGCCACCCCGGCGGAATCTCACTTTCCTTTGGCAAAACAGATCCTTGAGCATGGCAAACATGTCTTTGTTGAAAAGCCGCTCGCCACGCGTGTTGCCGAGGTCGATGAACTGGGAAAGATCGCGAAAAAGGAAAACCTGGTGGTCATGGCCGGGCACACTTTCATTTATAACGCGGCGGTGCGGCATGTCAGATCCATGATTGAGGCGGGGGAGCTCGGCGAAATACGCTATATCTACAGCCAGCGCTTGAACCTGGGTCGGATCCGTTCAGACATTGACGCGCTCTGGAATTTTGCGCCGCACGACATTTCGATCATTCAGTATTGGCTCGGAGATCCCGAGCCGGCGGGGGTGATCCGCACTGGGATGGACTACATGCAGAGCGGAATCGATGACGTTGTTTTTCTCAATATTACTTATCCGAACAAGATCATGGCGAATATCCATGTGAGTTGGTTGGATCCTCAAAAAGTCAGAAAAATGATCGTGGTCGGGTCGAAGAAAATGGTGGTCTACGACGATATCGCTGACGACAAGATCGCCATTTACGACAAGGGGATTGATAAGAAGGCCATTCTTGGCGAGAACATGGATTTCGACGCACCGCGACCACCGGAGTTCAACTATCGGAGTGGTGATGTGCTTCTTCCCAACATCAAGTTTATCGAACCGCTCCGCACTGAGGCACAACACTTTCTGGACTGTGTCCGTACTGGCGATGAGCCGATGACCGGCATCAGTCATGCCCGTCACGTGGTCTCGATCCTCGAACGGGCGAAAACCGCCAGCGCCTCGTAGCGCCCGGATTCATTTAAGTTTAAAGTTTATGGCCGAACCCAAGATCCACCAATCCGGTCTCGTCAATGTGACGTTCGGAGAGAACGTGACGATTGTTCAACCGGCGAACTTGTACGGCTGTCATTTGGATGACGGTGTGTTCATTGGCCCGTTCGTCGAAATTCAAAAAGGCGTCACGATCGGGAAGCGGACGCGAATTCAGTCGCATGCGTTCATCTGCGAGCTCGTCACCGTTGGGGACGACTGTTTTGTTTCACACGGAGCCATGTTCATCAACGACCTGTTCCAGGAGGGTGGTCCGGCGAAGGGGCAGGAGAATCTGTGGCGCTCCACCAAGATCGGTAACAACGTCAGCATCGGCACCAACGCCACAGTGCTTCCAGTAACCATCTGTGACCGTGTCGTCATCGGTGCCGGTTCCGTGGTCACCAAGGACATCACCAAACCCGGCATTTACGTGGGCAACCCGGCTCGTCTTCTCCGCCCCCTGTGATGGCTGCCCACATTCGTGCTTCATCTTCTCCCTCTCCGCACCGGGGACTCGAGATTTTCGAGAGGAATTCGACCTGTGGGAGAAGGCCCGCAGGGCCGAGCGGTTGGCGCGAGTCATTGGGTCGGGGTGAGGTGTCCGTTTGCAGCCTTAATCGTAATCCTGATCTTAATCCGTCATCTCCCTCTCCGCACTGGGGAGAGGGCTGGGGTGAGGTGTCCGTTTCCGGCCTTAATCTTAATCCCGCAACCACCGATCACCTTCTGAACTTGCTAGGGCGCTGCTGCCGCCGCGCCGATTGAAAACCATTGGCGAACATCAGCGGAACCTGGCCCGACGTTGTTTGTCGGGATTCGCGTGAGAAAATATTTGATGTGTGCCCGGCAAACTCCGAGTCCGTCTCCGTCATCTCCCTCTCCGCACCGGGGACTCGAGATTTTCGAGAGGAATTCGAACTGCGGGAGAAGGCCCGCCGGGCCGAGCGGTTGGCGCGAGTCATTGGGTCGGGGTAAGGTGTCAGTTTGCAGCCTTAATCGTAATCCTGATCTTAATCCGTCATCTCCCTCTCCGCACTGGGGAGAGGGGTGGGGTGAGGTGTCCGTTTCCGGCCTTAATCTTAATCCCGTAACGACCGATCACCTTTTGAACTTGCTAGGGCGCTGCTGCCGCCGCGCCGATTGAAAACCATCGGCGAACATCAGCGGAACCTGGCCCGACGTTGTTTGTCGGGATTCGCGTGAGAAAATATTTGATGTGTGCCCGGCAAACTCCGAGTCCGTCTCCGTCTACCCCCTCTCCGCACTGGGGAGAGGGCTGGGGTGAGGTGTCCGTTTCCGGCCTTAATCTTAATCCCGCAACCACCGATCACCTTTTGAACTTGCTAGGGCACCGCCGCCGCCGCGCCGATTGAACAACGATTTCGCTTACGGTAATCCGCGTTCATCAGTGGTTAACCGATTCCAGTTTCCAGATTCAAAATTGTAGATTCTAGATTCCAAATTCTACTCATTCTCTCTACTCCATGAAAGTTCCCTTCGTTGATCTCTACGCTCAGTACCTGACCATCAAACCGGAAATCGATGCTGCCATCGCGGGTGTTATCGCAAATTCGGCGTACATCCGCGGACCACACGTCGATGATTTCGAAAAAGGTTGGGCCAACGCTCTGGCGGTAAAACATTGTGTCTCGTGCGCAAACGGGACCGATGCCCTCTACATCACCATGCGCGGGCTGGGATTGAAGACCGGGGATGAAGTCATCACCACCGCCCACTCATGGATCTCCACCAGTGAGACGATCACGCAGGCCGGTGGGAAAGTGGTGTTTTGCGATACGGACGACCAGACGTTCAACATAGATTCAGCGCAGATTGAATCAAAAATCACGCCTCGCACAGTTGGCATCATCCCGGTTCACCTTTACGGGCAGCCGGCCAACATGAAGGCCATCATGGCCATTGCGAAGAAGCACAAGCTGTGGGTGATCGAGGACTGTGCTCAGGCCCACTTGGCTCGCTTCAATGAAAAGCTGGTCGGAACTTTTGGCGACGCCGCGACTTTTTCTTGTTACCCGGGAAAGAACTTCGGTGCTTACGGTGATGCGGGATGCCTCGTGACCAACGACGACAACCTCGCGGAGTGGACTGCCACCTATGCGCGTCACGGCGGAAAAGGGGAACACGTCATGGAAGGGATTAACAGTCGCCTGGACGGGCTGCAAGCGGCTGTTTTGAACGTGAAACTCCCCTACCTCGAAGAATGGACTGGCGCCCGTCGCCGGGTGGCGGCTCGTTATGACGAATTATTGAGTGGCGTCGGAGATGTGACGACGCCGTTTGTTGCAGCTGGAAATGAGCACGTTTACCATCTGTATGTCATTCGCACCGGAAAGCGGGACGCTCTGAAAAAAGCACTCGGAGATGCGGAGATAGGCACCAGTCTCAATTATCCGAAGGCGCTCCCGTTTTATCCTGCCTATTCTTACCTCGGTCATGTTCCGGAAGATTTCCCGGTCGCCCACTCCCATCAATCGCAGATCCTTTCATTGCCCATCTATCCGGAAATCACGGATGAAATGATCGAGTTCGTCGCCAGCGAAATCAAATGCTTCTTCGCTTGAACCCATGTCTGATAAAAACGATATCCAATCTCTGGTCGAAGACAGTCTCAACCGCGTTGAGCGGTGGGTCGAGGATCGGAACTACTGCGGCTACGAGCCGTTTGACGGGCTCTCCTCGTGGTTTCGCCCGTTGACTTTTGGTACGCTTTTGGGCGAGCGGATTTTGATGCAGTTGATCCGGCAAAGCCCGATCAATCTGCGCCCGATCATGGGTGTAAAACCCAAGGAGTCGACCAAGGGCCGCGGTTATATGGCTCACGGTTACCTGTTTCGTTACCGGACGACCGGGAACAAGGAGTTCCTCAACAAGGCCGAGGCGTGCCTGGACTGGCTCGATCATCACAAGGTCGCGAGATTCGCAAAGCACAGTTGGAGCAACCACTTTGATTTCTCCAGCCGGGGTGGCGCCTACACCAAGGATGATCCCATCATCGTTTGGACCGCCCTCATCGGATTCGCCTACCTCGAAGCCTACGAGCAAACTCGTAATGAACGATGGTTGAAGATTGCCGAGAGTATCTGTGGCTGGATTATGGATCTTCCCCGGGAGAAGACGAAACAAGGAAATTGCATCAGCTATCTGGCACACATTCAAAGTTCGATCCACAATTCAAACATGCTGGGGGCCGCCATGCTGGCGCGCACGGCCAGACACACGGGGAACAAGGACTATCTCGAAGTCGCTCGATCCGGGATGGAGTACAGTTGCACCCGCCAGCTCGCGGATGGCGCGTGGCAGTATGGCGAAGACCCAAGGTATCACTGGGTCGATAATTTTCACACCGGCTACAATCTCGACAGCCTCAAATGCTATATCGAAAATTCCGGCGATGATACTTGGCAGAGCAGCTTCCGGAAAGGGCTGGACTACTACAAACAGAATTTTTTCGAAGCGGATGGTTGCCCGAAATACTATAACAATCGTCGCTACCCGGTGGACAGCCAGTGTGCCGCGCAGTCCATTGAGTCCCTCGCCGCGTTCTCCGGGGATGATCCCGAATGCCGGCAGCTCGCTGAAAAGGTGGCCCGCTGGACGATCGAAAACATGCAGGGCCGGGATGGTCATTTCTACTACCGTATTTATCCGATGATGAAGGCCCGCACGCCCATGTTGCACTGGGCGCAGGGCACAATTTACAAGGGGCTCACCGTGCTGTTGAACCAGATGCAAGGTGACAAGGTGGAAAAACTGAAGACCAAAACGACTGCCCGGTAGGGAGCGGTTTTCCGATCGCGACCTGCTGCAGACAAAATTATCTGAGTTTGATCTGTGTTCAATCAGCAGTTGGAGCCCTCTGCGACCATCAAGATTCAAGATTCCAACTTCTCTTATACCCGTCATGAATTATCTTCTCATCACTCCCGCGCGAAACGAGGAAATGTTCATCGAACTGACGATTAAATCCGTCATTGCTCAGGTCGTTCGGCCGGCGCGGTGGGTGATCGTCAGTGATGGCTCGACCGATCGAACGGACGAAATTGTCGCTCGATACGCCGATGTCCATGATTGGATCGAGTTGTATCGGATGCCCGAACGCGAAACCCGGGATTTCGGCGGCAAGGCGTACAACGTCAACTTGAGTTACGACCGCATCAAGCACATCCCCCATGATTTCGTCTGCAGTCTCGACGCGGACATTACCTTTGATCCGGACTATTTTCAGTTCCTCTTGGAAAAACTCGTCGCAGATCCCGGGCTCGGCCTGGTGGGAACGCCTTTCTCCGAAGACGGTCGCACCTACGATTACCGCTACAGCAGCACCGATCACGTTTCCGGTGCCTGTCAGTTGTTCCGTCGGGAATGCTTCCAGAAGATTGGCGGCTACGTTCAAGCGAAGGGCGGCGGGATTGATGTCATCGCCGTGCTTTCCTCCCGGATGAAGGGCTGGCGCACCCGCACCTTTACCGAAAAGACATGTGCCCACCATCGACCGATGGGAACCGGTAATGACCAGGGAAGTTTCACCGTGAATTACAAGCTCGGTCAGAGAAACTATCGCCTGGGCTTTCATCCGTTGTGGCAAACCTTGCGCTGCGTTTATCAACTGAAACGCAAGCCGCTTTTGGTCGGTGGCGTGGCTCTCTTCCTTGGATACTTTTCTGCGATGCTGCAGCGTATGGAATCACCGATGAGCAGGGAGTTGATTCAATTCCAGCGACAAGATCAAATGCGGCGTCTGCGCGCCATGATCGGCATTGGCGGAAAGGCTCACTCGCCTGAAGGCACCCCCGCGGCGGACAGTCCGGTGCCCGTGCCGGTCCGCGATACCTCATCGTCAGATTTGCGCCGCCGTGTTTGATCGAAGAGTCACCGCTGTTCAATATCAATGGATTCACACCGCTCCCCAGATCCGAAATATCTCACGCAAAGACGCAAAGGCTGCAGAGTTCCTTGCCATCGAAACCTTGGCTTTTTTTTGCGTCAGGCATCTTCCCGCTCCACTCCATGATCATCTGTGTAGATCTGTGCCATCTGTGGTTTCCAATTTCCTTTTCAAGTTTATAACTCATGCGCACTGAGAAAGTTCATACATTGGTTCTGGGAGCCGGGCCGTCCGGTCTGGCGGCCGGATACACCCTCGCCAAAGCCGGGAAGAAACCGGTGGTGCTCGATCGCGACAAGGGGCCCGGCGGCCTCATGCGGAGCGTTCATCATGACGGCTTCGCGGTGGATGTCGGCCGGAAGGAACTCTACAATCGGTTGAAAAAGGTCGACGATTTTTGGGCCGGAGTCATTGGAGCCGATTACCGGCAATACCCGCATCGCGGAGCCTATCTTTATGATGGGCACGTTCTGGAAATGTCGCGCGAATATCGGGGGTTCCGCCGTGGGATGTCCTGGTCGATGTTTCTACAATGCGCCTTTGGCTTGGTTCTGAGCCGGTTGAACGTGTTCGCCGGCAAACCCACCAACGTCGAGGAATATTTCTACCGGACCCGTGGTCGCCTGCTCACCCGCGTGGCGTCGCAGGGGTTTCAGGAAAAATTGGCCGGCAAACGGTGGGCGGAGATCCCGATGCCCGGGGACTATGAGGAGGAGGAAGGATCCGGTTTCTTGGGAACCTTGACCGCTTTGGCGAAACGCGCGGTCTCAACCAAACAGGTGAATACGTTCAAGGGCGTCTGGCGCCATCCCGCGAAGGGAACGGGACAGATTTGCGATGCGCTTGCCCGGGGGATTGTCGATGCGGGGGGGGCGTTTGGGTATGGCGCCAAAATCGAAAGTATCGGAATGGAGGACGGCAGGGCAAAGAGTCTGACCGCGGAGATTAATTCGGAGAAAGTATGCTACGAATTTGAAAACTTGGTCTCCAGCATTCCACTTGATTTTTTGATTCCCATGCTCGGCCGGGAAGTCCCACCAGCGTATCTCGAAGCGAAAAAGGCTCCCACCCAGCGGCGCACCGCTTTGCTCGTTTATCTCTTTCTCCATCGGCAACCCAAGTTCCCTCACGCCTACCTGCAGGTGACCTGTCAGAGCACAAGAATCGGCCGGATCACCAACTACTCCGGCTTCAACTCAGACATGGTTCCGGAAGGCAAAGGATGCCTGTGTTGTGAATATTTCTGTTACGGAGAAGATGATCTTCTCAAACTCAGTGACGAAGAACTGGCCCGGCAGACATTTGACTACTGTGTTGGCGCGGGGCTGATGGACGCCGATTCGTTCTCGGACCGGCTCATTCTAAAATTTCCCGGAGCCGACTCCTCGCAGAACCGGCACAACTGGATGACATCGATGCGCCTGGGGCTGTTGGACGCGGTGGAGCCCTTCAAAAACGTTTATCACATCGCACGAACCGATCTCGATATCGCGACCCTGGCAGGGATCGAATCCGCCGAAGCTATTCTAGCTGGAGACCGGTCGACCTTCGATCAACACTTCGATCCAACAACGATTGGAATTCGCAGCGAAGGCAAATCGTTTGAGTTTAAGGTGCCGGTGGCAAAATCATAGCACTGCCATCTGTTTCTAACTTCCGAAATCACGATATCTTTACCACGCACACTTCCGGCCTTGGCCCAACATGAACGTCCAAAACCTTGAAATCATCGTCCACGGGAGACTCGTTAGAATCGGAAGGATGAGCAACGAATGGTACGACTTCGTGGCGGAGCCGAAGTCATTCCTGGCGGAGCTGCAGAAAATGGACGAGCGGGTTGATTTGTTTACGTTTTTACAGGAGCCCCATGATACCGAGGCTCACCATGAATGGCATTTCGAAATGGAGAGCACCTCCATTCTGCCGGTGTCCACGGTCGATCATTGGATGACCAAACAGATTAATGCGAAGACGAGGAACATGGTTAGAAAATCTTCCAAGTGCGGGTTGGTCCTGCGCGAGGTTCCCCTCGACGATGATTTCATTAATGGAATCGTAGATATCTATAATGAATGCCCTTCCAGACAGGGGAAAAAGTTCTGGCACTACGGAATCGATTTCGACGGGGCTAAAGCTCACATCGACACGTTCACAGATCGCAGCCAGTTTGTTGGTGCGTTTGATGGGAGCGAAATGATCGGATTTTTCAAGCTGACGCGGAACGCTAACTCAGCAAGTCTGATGCAAGTCATTTCCAAGATCTCGCATCGAGACAAAGCGCCAAATAATGCTCTGCTCGCCAAAGCCGTGGAGATGTGCGCCGATCAAGGTATCCCCTTTTTGCAGTATGGCATGTGGGCGGAGGGGACGTTGGGCGAATACCGCCAACGCCATGGATTCGTTCGGTTCGATATCCCGCGTTACTATGTTCCGCTGACGGCCATCGGGCAGGTTGCGCTCAAACTGCGTTTGTATCGGCGGCCTGGTGAAATGATTCCCGATCCTCTCCGTAAGTTTCTCTTGTCTGCGCGTGCCGCATGGCACGCACGCAAAATGCCGGGTGCCAGTATTTGATGGGGCAGTAGCTCAATTGGCAGAGCATCACGCTTCGGCGTGAGATGGAAGTTCAAATCCTCCCTGCTCCACATTTTTCCTCGTTATTCAATGTTAGTATTCATCGATGCGTGATGAGTTAGATATTAGTCTTGAGGCTCCGATCTTGGTTACAGGCGGGGCCGGTTTCATTGGTTCACGTGTCGTGAAAAACCTCGTTGACCGGGGTTTCAAACACGTCCGCTGTTTCAGCAGACGCCCTCTGCCAGGCCAGGGCTCAGAATCTGGAACGCCTCGGGTGGAGTGGATACATGGCAACCTTCACTCCAACGACGATTGCGCGCGGGCGACAAAGGGGGTGCAGGTAATTCTGCATCTTGCGGCCGGAACCGGAACAAAATCCTACGCGGACGCATTTTTGAATTCGGTCGTGACCACCCGGAATTTGCTGGATGCCGCGATCTCAGATGGGGCACTGAAGCGATTTGTAAACATCAGTTCCTTCGCCGTCTATTCGAACCGCAACAATACACAGTCGGGCGAACTCGACGAATCGTGTCCGATTGCCGAAGGCTCCGACCGCTGGCGGGATGCCTATACTTACGCGAAAATTTCGCAGGATGAACTGGTTGCGAAGTACGGGCGCGAGCACGGTCTCTCCTGCGTCTTGATTCGGCCTGGCGCGGTCTACGGTCCAGGAAAACACTCGATCACAGGCCGGGTCGGGATCAGTCCGGCCGGGCTGTTCTTGCATTTGGGCGGCGGAAACTCAGTCCCGTTTACTTACGTTGATAACTGCGCCGAAGCGATTGTTCTGGCCGGGTTGACGGACGGGATCAGCGGTGAGGCCTTTAACGTTGTGGATGACGATCTGCCATCCAGTCGCCAGTTCTTGGCGCAGTATAAGAAGAACGTAAAAAAGTTTCGATCCGTCTACCTGCCGCACTTCGTCAGTTACCTCCTCTGCTTGGGTTGGGAAAAGTACTACGACTATTCCAATGGTCAACTGCCCAAGGCCTACAGCCGGGCGACCTGGCATTCGCAATGGAAGAGGACAGATTACCGAAATGATAAGCTCAAGGACCGGCTCGGATGGTCGCCAAAGGTATCTACAGAAGTTGGGATGAAGGCGTTTTTTGAAGACTGCCAGAAAGGAGTCGCCAGTGCTTAAGGTTGCCATCGTTGGGTGTGGCAAGATCGCCGATTCACACGCAGCTTATATCCAGCGGATTCCTTGCTGCGAACTGGTGGCGGTGTGTGATCGTGAATTGCTCATGGCGCAACAGCTTCAGGAACGCTTTGCCATCGCTGCTGCCTGTTCGGATTTGGATGAAATGGTGAAAACTGTTTCTCCCCATGTAATTCACATCACCACGCCTGCCCAGACGCATTATCCTCTCGCCGTTCAGTGCCTGAACCACGGTTGTCATGTTTACGTCGAGAAACCTTTTACGCTGCATGCGGACGAAACTGCCAGACTGCTGGAATTGGCGGAATCAAAGAACCTGAAGATCACCGCCGGCCACGATGCCCAGTTCAGCCAGGCGGCCCGACGCACGCGTGAACTCGCGCGGAGCGGTTATCTGGGGGATCGTGTGGTGCACATGGAGGGTTACTACGGTTACGAACTCGGGGGCGTTTACGGCAATGCGCTGTTGGATGACAAAAACCATTGGGTGCGGCGGTTGCCAGGGAAACTCCTGCAGAACATCATCAGCCACGGTATCGCGCGCATTGCCGAGCACCTGAAGGGAGACGCTCCAACTGTTATTGCGCACGGTTTCACGAGTCCGCTATTAAGGAGCGTGGGTGAGAATGAGATCATCGATGAACTCCGCGTCATTATCGACGACCACGAAGGCACCACTGCCTACTTCACGTTCTCGTCGCAGATGAGGCCCGTGTTGCATCACTTCCGAATCTACGGTTCGGAAAATGGTCTGTTCATGGATGAACAACAGCAGATTGTGCTGAAGCTTCGCGGGAAACGATTCAAGAGCTACGCGGAGAATTTCCTGCCAGCGGCGATCCTGGCAAAGCAGCATGTCGGAAACTTTTTTCGGAATACCCGGTTGTTTCTGAAGAGTGAATTCCACATGGATTCAGGGAAAAAATTTCTCATCGAGACGTTCTATGACTCTATTCTTCACGGTGCCCCACTTCCGATCTCCACCCGTGAGATCCTGCTGACGGCGCGAATTATGGAAGACATATTTGCACAGGTTCATGGCGCGTCCGCGCCAATAGCCAGTGTGTCTGCGACGAGTTAATTTTGGGCCTTCAGATTTCGTTTTTCTTGTATGCCCCCTCCAGTCGCATCGCTCATTTTTGTTTGCTTTATCGTCTGGCTGTTCCGACGGGATTCGAAATTGTTTGGATCCATGTCCACCAGTCTGTGGATCCCGTTTATCTGGGTCAGTATCAATGGATCGAGGGCGCTCACTTATTGGTTCTCCAGCGGGACGTCCGCTGCGGAATCTGGAGATGTTACCGACGGGAGTCCTATCGATCGGGCTGCATACCTACTGTTGTTTTTCGCTGGTCTTGCGATCCTCGCCAATCGATCTGTCGATTGGGCAAGAATTAACCATAAATTTAAGTGGATTTGGGTCCTTTATGCCTACTACCTGACCAGTACACTATGGTCTGACTACCCATTTGTTGCCTTCAAGAGATGGGTTAAGGACATCGGGGACGTCGTCATGATTCTGATCATTGTTACGGAGAAAAACCCAAGCGAAGCCGTCCGTGCGGTGTTTATGAGATTCGCGTATTTGCTGATTCCCGTTTCGGTTCTGTTTATCAAATGGTATCCGGAACTAGGGAGGTACACGCACCGGTGGACGTACAAAACGATGTATTCTGGTATAACGACGAACAAAAATGCGTTGGGCTTGGCCGCGATGATTGCGGGAATATTTTTAATCTGGCAGATCGTGGATTTGTACAGAAAAAGAGGCATTCCAAAATCTTTCCGTAACTCCTGGCCGGATTGGGTTGTCCTCGGTATGTGTGTGTGGTTGTTAAGTCTGGCTGATAGTGCCACATCGCTGGCTTGTTTTTGTGTCGGAGCGGGAATTCTGATTTTTTCACGGAAACAGTGGGTAAGGGCAAATATGCAGAATCTCAGCTGGGGGATAGTTGGTGGTGTTTCGATCATGCTGCTGTTTACGGTGAGCACAAGTTTCCGCGGGGTGATTGCCGGCGCGCTGGGTCGGGACGTCACACTGACTGATCGAACATTGATTTGGGAGGAGGCGTTGAAATGTGACACCAACCCGCTGATCGGCGTTGGGTTCAATAGTTTCTGGATGAGCAGCAAGTCTAATGGCCCGCTACGTGACGTGTATCACGTCCCTCACGCTCATAATGGCTATCTTGAAACATATCTTCACACCGGATTAATTGGTGTTTTGCTTCTGATTACAGTCCTCGTATCAGGCGGGAAAAATGCGACTAGCCACTACACGGCAGGAACTCCCATCGGTTACGTATTGATTACTATTTTTTGGGTTGGATTGCTTCAAAACTATACTGAAGTATCTTTTAGTCGATCGAATGTAATTGGGTTTTTGCTTTGGTTGGTCGTGGGTTTTGGTGCTGCCAATGGGTTTGCGACAATGGTGTCGAAGGAACGGGTTGATCCGGTAGTTTGAATACAAGGCTTGGACACAGCACCTAGTGTTCTGATTAACGGCGGGTTAATGTTTTATGATAAAAAGTGGAGACGTATCTCAATAGATTGTAAATCGTTGGGTCATTATTATTTGGCGAGGTAGCTGGCTGACCTCAACACGAAATCCGAAGCCGTGGTGCCATTTCTTAGACTGGTGTACAAAAACTAGTTGCTCGAAGCCTAGCGTTGGCAGAGAAATGAGTCTTAGATATCCACTGATTGATAAGGTATTGTGGGCTGGCTGGAACGCGCTCAGCATCTGGCGATTGTCCTGCTTTAGTGGAGAGAATGATATGAACGCCGTCGATTATCTATACGATTTACGATTATGAACAGAATTTACCTTTTCAGTGTATTTATCGCATTGGCGACTAGCAGTTCCGAGCTAAGCGCTAGCACCAACGTGGCAGCGAGCTTGTCAAGCGTGGACGTTCAAGCTGCCGTCAACCTTTCCGTAGCGGGAGATGTGGTGCAGTTGGGTGTGGGATCAGCCACTTGGGCCAGTGGCGTTGTATTGAAAGCTGGGATTACTCTTCGGGGCGCTGGAATGGATTTGACGAGTATTCAAACCACTTCAGGGATAACATATAACTTGATCATAAAGTCGGACTGTGTGGTTGAAAACATCAGTTTCACGCAGGCGGATGACGCGATCAGTGGTGATATAGTAATTGCGACTTCGAGTGGGTCTGATCAGAATTGGATAATTAGGAATGTTAGAGTCGCGAATGTGAGCATGCGGGGCATTGCGGCTGGGACAAATTCGGAAACGAAACCGGGGCCGACGGGCGTGATCTCAGGATGTGAGTTGATTGCCAAGAGTTACGCGTCCCCCGGAGATGGTGTTTTTCAATTGATCACCGTAAACAGTGGCGGGAATTCATTGCCTCCGAATCAGAATACGAATTTGAGCACCCTTTATCACGATCCTGGATTTGGATCATCAGACGCAGTTTTTGTGGAAAACAATTCATTTTATCAAAATGCTCAAGGCGACGCCACGATTGAGTCTTACTATGGCGGGAAAGTTGTAGTGCGGCACAATGTGGGAACAAATTTCATGCTGGGAATTCATGGTAACGACTCATCTATTAGGAGCGGCCACATCATCGAAGTTTACAATAATGTTTTTCATAGCAATCTAGGCGCATCCCATTGGGGGACGGTGCTCTCTCGTGGTGGCTCGGGAGTGGTATGGGGAAACACGATTACAGATCCATCGACTGATATTCCGAACAACATTGTTTTGGTGAGTTATCGTTCGGCTGGTCGGTTGCCACAATCACAGCCAGATTTTTCCCTAAGATTCCCTTATGGCCACGGGCAACTAGATGGATCAAATCCCTTTGATGGAAACAGGCCAATCACAAACGGGAGTGGAACACATAATGGGGCGAACAATTCTACCGGCCTAGTAGACTCACAAAAAAACTGGGTGCCCGGGTACTACCAAGGGAATGGCGGAACCGATTCAGCGGCTGATAATCTTCAAACCTTGTATGTGTGGAATCGGACCGATGGGAGCGGCGGGTACGCCCTAGCAAATTCGCCCACGACCATCACTGTTGCGCTGAGTGGAGGCACCGACAACGATTTTGATGTTGGCGACGATTATGTTGTGACTGACGGCTATCCCGGTCTCGACCAAAATGGATGGACCGGACCGACGCGCTTTTACGGCACGTATTCAATTCAAACACTCAATCCTTGGTATTCGTGGGGAAATACGTTTAACGGTGATCCGAACGCGTTGAACTTTGGGGTGGGATATTTGAGCGCCTCGTACACGAACATCGCCCAACCGGATTCAAGCGTAATGATTCAGGAGAATCGCGAGTACTACAACAACACACCAAAGCCCGGTTACACGCCTTATACTTACCCGCACCCATTGCTCAATTCGAGCGGTGGAGGGCAAATCAATCAACCGCCAGTGGCGATCGCCAGTGCCACGCCGGCTACCGGCGTGGCACCCCTAAACGTGGTGTTTTCCAGTTCTGGATCATTTGATCCCGAAGGGGCCGGGTTATCCTACCAATGGACATTTGGCGACGGTTCCACTTCCAGCGCTCAGAACGCGTCACATGTATATTCCTCTCAAGGGGAATACTTAGCCCAACTGATCGTATCCGATGGGACAAATGCCGCGGCGTCCAGCACTCTCGTTATTTCGATAACTGCTACCTTGCCGCGCGTCGGCGAAACGATTCTGGCAGACTCAGGCAACGTCGCCTTACCATTTGTTGTGAACAACGGGACGATCTCGCAGGCTGCCAGCAGTAGTGTGTCTAGCGGTGGTCGTGCGGTTTACAGTTTTTTTGTGATCGCTGAGGGCAGCTACGCAGTTTCAGGTTCGGTAAAAGCGGAAGGCTTCGCCTCAAACTCATACTTCATTAACATTGATGCTGAACCGACGGATCCACTAATGTTGTGGGATATTCCTGTGGCAACGGGATTTACCGACAGGATTGTGTCTTGGCGAGGAAGCGGTAGTGACGGGAGTCCACAATTTGTACAAAAAATGTTCCTGCTAACACCCGGAATTCATCAACTTATCATCCGCGGCGCGGAGGCGGGCACCCAACTTCGCTCCATTACCATCTCGCCTGAAGTCTCCACGGTCCGGGGGGGGCGTATTGAGCCGCAGTAGAGAGCGTCGGTAGTTTTTCTGAGCTGCAACGGAGCATCTCGTTGAGATTTTGAGAAAGATTTTTCTGTGAAGTTTTCCCGTCACCGATTGTGGGCTTGAGTTTTCAGGACTGAGATTCATGGATAGATTTGCTGAAGGGAGTTGCATATGAAAGCCAACCCACTCGTTTCGATATTGATTCCCGCGTATAACGCGGGAGAATGGTTGGGGCAATCCATTGAATCTGCTCTGAATCAAACCTGGCCTGCTAAGGAGATTATAGTCGTTGACGACGGTTCTACGGACAGAACTTTTGATGTTGCCAGAGATTACGTTGGCTCGGGCGTTATACTTCACCAGCAAAAAAATGCAGGAGCGTCAACGGCACGGAATAAGGCGTTTTCGTTGTCGAGTGGGTCTTACATTCAATGGCTGGATGCGGATGATATGTTGCATCCGAAGAAGATCGCTGAGCAGATGTCAAGATTGCTGGAAATTCAAGATGAACACGCTTTAATATCCTCAGCATGGGGGAAGTTCTTCTACCGAAAGGAGAAGGCGCGATTTACTGCGAGTTTACTCTGGGCGGATTTGTCACCGTGCGAATGGCTCACTCGTAAGATGGAAAGCGGGGCTCATATGCAGACGGCAACTTGGTTGATAAGTCGGTCGATTACGGAGGCGGCTGGACCGTGGGATGTTAGATTATCCGGAGACGACGATGGGGAGTATTTCTGTCGCGTTCTGCTCCAATCGAACATGGTTTATTTCGCGCCGGAATCTCGAGTGTATTATCGGATGACAGATTCAGGTAGACTTAGTAACTTTGACGGAGACGATAAGAAACTTGATTCGCTGTTTGCATCGATGCAGGTCCATATTCGATGCCTTCTGTCGTTGGGGGAAAGCCAAAGAGTGAGAGGTGCTATTGTCCGTTATCTGCAAAAGTATATGTTCGATTTTCATCCTGAACGATCGGACATCGTTCTCGAAATGGAGAAGATTGCTGGAGACTTCGGCGGCAAGCTACAGTTGCCAAAATCTCGGTTGAAATACGCTTTGATCGAAGCTTTGCTGGGATGGAGAGTTTCGAAACGGGCGCAGTTCTATCTCCCTTCGTGCAAGAACTCCTTTTTGCAGTTCTTGGATAAAATTCTATTCCGTATCGAGAAGTCCTAACTTGCACGATCCACGGGTATGAGGTGAAATTTACCTTCGACGGGTGAAAGACTGTAGCGGCTCTATTTTTGGTAACGCAACGGGCATTTTTGACGACTGCTGTGCTCATTCCGCTCTCAGCACAGATCACAGGCATGGTTTAATTAGGTTTTCCTGAAAAAGTCTGCAAGGACTGACCCGATCAGGGGCGTTCATTTTTGGGACATTCATTATTGGATTTTAGCAACCCCAGAATGGCGCGCCCGCCTGCCCTCATGCACAGCTTTCGGTCATATCTCGACGTAAAATTCGTCGTCATTGATTATGGTTTTGCGCCGATCTGATAAGCTCGGTGGCGAGTTGCGGGGCGTCACGGACGTTGGATTGAGTAGTAAATAGTGATTATGTCGAAGCCGTCTATTGCGATCTATTTTCCTGAATTGACCGGGATTGCGAGTTCTAGCATCGGAGGGCTTGCTTTTCGAATTCTGCATGCAATTGAGCTGCTAAGCCCGAGTTGTAACATCACTCTGATCGTTGATTCCAAGCCTGATTGGGCGCATCTCAACTCGATGTACGGAACTGCTTTGGACGAAGCCTCCGTTTCATTCCTGCACCCCAAGCGCTTTATCGGAATTCGCGACGATTCTGTTTTCTTGCTTCCAGGTTGTGGGCGCAGGTTCGACCTTTGTATCAGTGGGCATAACATTGTAGACTACCGTGTTCCTGCACTGCATTTTGTTGCCGACTGTAGATTTGATTTTGAACTTGCTCGACAATCTGGCGCTACTGTTGATCCAAGTTATGAGTCTGATTATGGACGTGAACTTAGGGTTTCGAAAAGGATTAGGAACTCACTGAAATCGATATTGAAGCATGTGCTTGGGGCGGTTTACGGTGGTTTACCTCGGACTATCCGCTCGGTTATTCAGACCCCCGGTGAACGGATCATTTGCAATTCGCATTGGATGGCGGGATTGATGGCAGACTGTTACGGCATCCCTAAACCCGACGTCCTCTATCCACCGGTGGTTTCCGAGTTTCGATACGTTCCATGGGGAGAACGTAAATCAGGTTTCTTAACCATCGGTAGAATTTCTCCCGAGAAAAAGATAGAACGAATTATTGAGATCGTTCGTGGCGTCCGCGGCGCAGGGTTTCCGTCCGAGGAGCTCCACATTGCGGGCGCGTTACCGAGCACCCCATACGGGAGAAAGATACGCGAACTTATAGAATCTGAATCGTGGATTACGTCTCATGGCGACGTTTCTGGCGAATCAAAGCATGACTTGCTGTGTTCTCATCGTTATGCGCTGCATGCCTGTGAGATCGAGGCGTTCGGTATTTCTGTCGCTGAATACATGAAGGCGGGGCTAATTCCGTTTATTCCAAATAAAGGTGGGGCGAGAGAAGTTGTCTCGAACCCTTCTCTGGAGTTTGGTTCTACGGAGGAAGCGATAGATCGAATCACAGGACTGCTGAAGAACGAGGCCCACCAGATTCAACTTCATGAGAGTCTTTCGGAGAGAGGTCGGATGTTCACATTGAAGTCTTTCAAACAGGGATTTGAATCAATCGTGCACGAAGAACTTGCTCGGAGAAACGTTGGACGCTGAATTTATGGGTGTTGCTCCAGATTCAAATGGTCCGCCGACAGACTTGTCGGAGCTGAAACGGAAGTCTGTCCGGGGGGGGGCATTCACGCTGGTGTCACAGGGCGCAATGGTTCTGATACAGTTGGTCTCTGCAGTCGTTCTCGCACGACTTCTGAGTCCCGAAGATTATGGAACAATTGCGATGGTGATGGTTGTAACCGCCTTTGCAGGTTTGTTCCGCGACCTAGGTCTGTCATCCGCTGCAATCCAAAAAGCGAATTTAACGCATGCTCAACAATCCAACTTGTTTTGGATTAATATTTTGTTGGGTCTGTCGCTCACGGCTCTACTTGCAGCAGCATCTCCGTTGGTTGCGGCTTTTTATGGTAAACCAGAGTTGGTATGGTTGACGTTGGCATTGTCCCCAATTTTCTTAATTGGAAGTATCTCTTCACAGTCTGGGGCGTTGCTCGTTCGCGAGATGCGCTTTGGCCAAAATGCTGTCGCCAACGTAGCCGGCGCGTTAGTCGGGTTGGTTGTATCCGTGTGGCTTGCTCTACACGGATTTCGTTTTTGGTCGTTGGCTTGGGGGCAATTGTCAGGGGCAGTCACGACAACGATTATTCTGTTCATCCTCTCCCCGTTTAGGCCAGGCCTGCCTAAGCGCGGCACGGGTTTACGAGATATGCTCAAGTTTGGTGCGAATGTCACAGCATTTGATCTAGTCAACTACTTCCATCGTAATCTGGATAATATTCTTATCGGGCGGGTTTGGGGGACCGAATCACTTGGCCTTTATAGTCGGGCCTACACATTACTCATGTTACCCATCAATAGCATTCGGGGACCGCTCAACTCCGTAGCCTTCCCCGCGATGAGTAGATTGCAAGCTGAGCCTGAAGCGTTCCGGACTTATTATCGCAGAGTTGCTAGTATGCTGGCACTAATCTCGATGCCGCTCGCAGCTTTCCTGTTTGTCACATCGGAGTCGGTCGTTTCAGTCCTATTGGGCCCCCAATGGAGCGGGGTTAGCGCCATTTTTACAATCCTTGCAACAGTGGCATTTGTTCAGCCCGTAATTACTTTGTGGGGCATGGTAACCGTCAGCCGGGGAATGGGGCGGCGTTATCTCCGTCTTGGTCTATTGAATACGCTCTGTAGCGTGATTGGTTTTTTGGTCGGTCTTCCTTGGGGACCAGTGGGGGTAGCGGTAGGGTACGCGATTGTTACCTATGTCACAGCTTACCCAATTCTGGTCTACGCTTTCCGTGACACGCCTGTCAAAGTGTCAGATTTCATGCAGAGTATTTTTCGACCAGCGATCTCTTCAATCTCTACCGCAGGTCTATGTTTCGCCATTACGATGCTCTTGCCACCAATACCTGATTTGGTCTTGGTAATTGTTATTGGCACGCTATTTCTCCCGGCATATTTCACAATATTGTACTTTCTCCCTGGCGGCCGGGGCGAGGTTCTTTACGTTTGGAGACTTATCCGCCCGTTATTGGAGCAACACCTGGGTCTAAAGTGTAGCGATCGAGTGCAAGGCTAGTCGTCTTTCGTCAACTAGGCACTCACTGTCGCAGGGAACAATATTCCGATGTGCCATTTAAACATAGTGGGTTGAAACAATTTCAGGTAACCGCAATCAAATTTCAAAACTTTCTTTCCCTCTAAACTACCAAATAATTTATGAAACAGATTCTCCGTGCTATTCGCGAACGTATGCTGAGAGGCGTTGCTCGAAAATCAGATTTGGATCGATTTTACGATCAATTCGCTGGCCTGATCCAGATTCAAAACGCGATGTCTGGGCGCCCCGTGCTCCGCCCCTTGCGGGGATGGGCTATTTCCCCTGACGCCATCACTTGGGTTCTTGCTGAACTTCAAGGACGAAACACTCCTACCGTGGTGGAATTTGGTAGTGGCCAGTCGACAGTAATCTTTGCGGCAGCTCTCCAGCATCTTGGCGGACGGCTAATAAGTGTGGAGCATGACACAGAATTTCGAGCAGGGATTCAAAAGCAGGTAGCCGCATGCGGACTCGATTCATTCGTTCAGTTTGTAGACGCACCTCTCGCGGACTCCTCTGACGAGAACAGCATTAAAAGTTACGATTTGGGTGGTCTGCCAGTGGATGAAATTGATGTTGCCTTGGTGGATGGGCCGCCAATTTTGAATGGGCCTCATACACGACTTATTCCGCTTCGCTGGGCTGTGAAGAATCTGAAAAATGACGGCGTCATATTCCTCGACGATGCCGCCCGCATATCGGAAAAGGAATGCATCAGTATGCTGTGCTCGGAGGTTTCAGGTTTAAAAATTGATTCACGCAGCGCAGAAAAAGGGTTAGTCGAAATCCGTCGGTCTCGGAGTTAATTTGAAAAAACATTGTGTTGCGTCCCGAAGCTTGATTTTGCGCCAAACGCGATGCTAGCGAGTGTGGGTATGGCATTGATCGGAGGATTGGGAGACGTAGAGTATTAAACTTTGCGCTCCATGGGAGAAGTGAGCCTCAGAACTGCGCTATTGATTCGAGGTTGGTTGTCGAGCATGTGGCTGAATATTGATGGAACTCAATTTTTTTTCAATGATTACCCCGACGGGCGAAAAACTGTATTTCTGGCAATGCGTTCCGCTATTGGTCTTATTATCAATTGTCGAGAGTGCATCGGGCGCGACCTACTATGTGGACAACAGTGATCCGTCGCGGTGCGCGGACGCTCCGTCCCATGGTTCGGAGCCAATGCCCTGGGCCACCGTTTCGTACGGAGTGAATCGGATCTACAGTGGTGATACGTTGCTCGTGAAACCTGGGCACTATGAAGGGCCAATTTACATCTACTCACGGATGTCGGGGAAACCTGACCAACCGACCATGATTCGTTCCATCGAGCCGGGCAAGGCGGTCCTCAGGGGGGCGGGGATCAACAGCGGACGGGTCAAAATCACTGGTGTTTCCAACCTAGTTTTTGATGGGTTTGGTGTCACTGATTGGAATCAGGGAATCTACGTGGAGGCATCGACCAACGTGGTGGTTAGGAATTGCGAAGTGTTCGGTATTGGCCAGGACGGTATTCACGTTATGGCAAATTCAGAGTATGTGACGATCGAAGACTGCAGCGTGCATGACACCGGACAGAGTTCACTGAACGGGGAGGCAATTTACATTGGAACGGGATCGGCGGGTCCGGTAGATAATTCCCATCACATCACGGTGCGGAACAATACGGTTTTTGATATCCCGACCGATCGGTTTGGTGGTGAGGCGATCGAGTTGAAGCCGGGCACGCACGATTGCGTGATCGAAGGAAATACAATCTATAACAGTCGCGGTTCGACGAACTGGGTGGGGGCGATCGAAGTAGGTGAGTCCCGTCTCGGTGTCCAGAATTGGCCAGCCAATCCCGATCATATCATTCGTAACAATGTGTTGCATGATGTTGCCACGGCCATCCGTGCCGGCACGGGGTGTCAGGTCTATAACAATCTCATCTACGGAGTCTCGGAGGGTGCGTTCGGAATCTATGTCGATAACCAGGCGGGTGATTCGCATCCGCGGTTTATTTATCACAATACGATTGATGTGAATCCTGAGGCTGCTGTTCGGCATGTCGCCGGTGAAGTGGATATCCGCAATAACATTGGGCCCACGGGTGATTTCAATCTGCCTTCGGCGCCGGCTTTCTTTGTAAATGCGACAGGAGATGCGAGGGACTATCATCTGAAACAAACGTCACTTCCGATCGATAGTGGTGAAGATTTAACCTCGGTGGTGGCCGCTGATATCGACGGTATTTCCCGAAGGTCTGGGGCAAGCCCTGATGTCGGCGCGTATGAATTCGCCGCCGCAGTTCCGACCGCTCCAAAGAATCCGAGATTGATTGATTCGGAGTAGATCAGGACGGGCTTCTCGCCTTCGCTGGAGAGTCCAGCATGAAGAATTCACAAGTATTTCCTCTGTATGAATATTCTAATAATTAAACTGGGTGCCACTGGCGACGTGGTTCGCACGAGCACATTGCTCCGCCGTCTAACCGGTGATGTGACGTGGATCACAGCTGCAAAGAATGCCTGTTTGCTGAGCGGTTTGGAGATCCCTGTTCGCTGTTTGGACTGGGAGCAGCGCGAAACAGCACGGGATCGAAACTATGATTTGCTGATCAACTTGGAGGACACCGAAGACGTCGCCGAATTTGCTGCTTCAGTGAACTCCAAACGAACCTATGGCGCTTACTTGGATGACCAAAACAAACTCACGTATTCTGAAGATTCCAGCGCGTGGTTTGATTTGAGTTTGATCAGTCGATATGGGCGTCAACGTGCGGACGAGCTGAAATTGCTGAACCGACGAACGTATCAAGATCTGGTGTTTGACGGATTGAAGCTTGGGTTTGCGGGAGAACAGTACGTCCTTCCCAAGGGGGTGGACACCGGACTGCACGGTGATGTCGCCATTTCACCTGTGGCGGGTCCGGTATGGCCCATGAAAGCGTGGGCTCACTTCGAACGGTTGCAGCACGAGCTTGAGGGCCGCGGACATAAGGTGAACGTGCTCCCTACCCGCGCCACGCTGCTCGAACACTTGGGTGACGTACAAGGCCATCGCGTCCTGGTCAGCGGTGACAGTTTGCCTATGCACCTGGCACTTGGAAGCGGAGTAAAATGCGTTTCCATTTTCAACTGCACCAGTCCTTGGGAGATTCACGAGTATGATCTCCAGATCAAACTTGTGTCGCCGTTGTTGGAGAAGCATTGGTACCAGCGCACGTTCGATCCTGCTGCCACCACTGCCGTCACGTTGACTTCTGTTTTGGAAGCCACCTTGAAACAGTTGGGCTGAATTGGAGTGATTGGACGCCGAATCTGCGAGCGCCCAACTCCATTGTAGCAGACGACGTGAGGAGGCTCTGACTGAACGTAGACCAGTGATTCTGACCGAGACAGGAAAGGCGACATTCCTGTCGCCTCTGCGGATAAATCGGGTGTTCCCTTCTTTGCTCCGGGCGACTGAGAGTCGCCCTTCCATCAGCATGCGCGCCAACGTGATTCGGATCCAACCATCTTTGGAGTGAGCCTCGTGTCCTCGTCGCCTACCACTGGCCGGGGGATCTCCTGTTGCATATTAGAGAGGAGTTATCCGGTTCTGGGTTTGGAAGTTCGGTGTTCTGATCTGCGTATATCCGTGTTCATCCGTGGTTAAGATTTTTCGTCTGTGAAATCCAATACAACCTTACACATCGCCCTGCTCACCGGCGGCGGCGATCGACCCTATGCACTTGGGTTGGCGCAAGCACTTAAAGAGCAGCAGATCACTACAGACTTTATTGGGAGCGATGACCTTGATGATCCATCGCTTCATGGCTGCCGGTTTATTCGCTTTCTCAATCTGCGCGGAAAACAATCAGGAAAGGCGAACACCATTCAAAAATTTCTACGGGTGCTTGCCTACTATTGGCGATTACTCTGCTACGCTTTTGTTGCTCGCCCAAAAATATTTCATATTCTCTGGCACAACAAATTTGAGTTTTTCGACAGGACTGTCCTCATGGGATTTTACAAGCTTCTGGGGAAGCGGTTGGTCTTTACCGCGCACAACGTCAACGCGGGTAAGCGCGATGGCAACGATTCCGTGTGGAATCAGATTTCCCTGCGCAGTCAGTATCGACTCTCCGACCACATCTTCGTGCACACCGAGTTGATGAAACTTGAGTTGGAAAAAGAATTCAAAGTGGACGGCGAAAAGGTAACGGTGATTCCCTTTGGCATCAACAATACGCTCCCCACGACAGACCTTTCATCCGCTGAGGCTCGAAAAAGACTGGGACTCACGGACTCAGAAAAGGTGGTTTTATTCTTTGGCAATATCACCGCCTACAAAGGTCTGGAATACCTGGTGGACGCGTTGATTCCGATGATTGCGGAAGATCGGACTTACCGGTTGGTAATTGCCGGTCGCACCAAGGGAGCAGAATCATACTGGGAGAGAATTTGGAAGCGCATCAGTGAGGCAGGTGTCGCAGACCGGGTTCTCACGAGAGTGGAGTTTATTCCGGACAATGAAGTGGAAGTGTTCTTCAAGGCGGCGGATGTTCTCGTTCTGCCATACACCGAGATATTTCAGAGCGGCGTGCTTTTCTTGGGCTACAGTTTTGGTCTCCCTGTTATCGCGACCGATGTTGGTGAGCTCAGGGACAGCATTGTGGAAAACAGGACTGGATATGTCTGCAAGCCGAAGAGCGTCGTCTCGCTGGCAGAATGCATCGATGCCTACTTCTCCAGTGATCTCTGCAGAGAACTAGCCTCTCGTCGGTCGGACATCATCGATTTTGCAAATAAGAAGTATTCATGGACCAGGGTCGGTAAAATGACTGAAGGCGTGTACCGGCGGTTGCAAGTCAAAAATTCCAACTAAGAGTTTATATCTCGTCAGATCACACCGTCAATCTTCAAACGAGGGATTTCAATAAGTTCCTGAATTACTATTTCTGCCGTTTCGTCCGGTGCGAAGACGTTGTTCGGCAAGACTGAATTGATCTACAAAAACTGGGCCATTCAGGCATTAGGCCTATCACTGCACGTCTCGGTCTGGTAGCCCATTGCCGTAGGCCGTCGCTGACGTCAAAATGATGAAACTCTTGGTGCCGATTCTTAAACCGACTTATAGTTCGCGGGAGCGGATTGCGGATGCAATCAAATCTGCTTTGCGTCAATCTCAGTGCAATTGTGAAACTCAGTATGTCTAATCGCACTGCTCGAATCTGTATGCCGGTGGTTTCTTCTTTTGCGAGAGAAATCTACCGAGCGGGTATACGTGAGGCGCAGGACGTTTTGGTGGATTGTGATAACGTCGATCTGATTGATCTTACTCCCAATAAAGGGTTTGGTGTTCGAGAACAAATAATTGAACGCTTGTCATACCATGACCCTATAGGAATTTTAACTCGAACAAATCGGGGGTTGAAACCAGTCGTTCTCACCCACGAATACGATTTGTTTATTATGGTGTGTCCTTTTTGGCGCGATATTTTCTACTCTAATTCGATCGTTAATTGGCGAGATAACTGTAGGAAGAGCGCGTGTTGGATTCCCGAACTCTGGTTGTCGGATTTAGCTAAGTTACCTCATCTTAAAAAATTACTAATTGATTTCGATTACATATTCATTGGGACGCAGGGGACCGCCGAGCAACTGAGTGAATCGATCGGTCAAAAATGTTGGGGCATGGCGCACGGCGTTGACAGTCTTCGTTTTTGTCCCGGCCATGATGCCCCGGAAAGAATCATTGACCTCTACAGCATCGGAAGGAGATTTCCTGCTGTTCATCAAGAGTGTCTCAAATTCACGAGGGGATCCGGAGCGCTCTACCTGTTTGACACTGCTATCAACGGCGATAGTCAAACTTCGGACTACGCACAACACAGGAACCTACTCGCAGATCTCGCCAAAAGGAGCAAGCTATTCTTTGTTGCGCCCGGAAAGTTTGATGTTGCTAGTTACGGTTCACAGCAGGACATTGGGAATCGATATTTCGAGGGTTTAGCTGCTGGTGCTACGATGATCGGTACTGCGCCACGCGGTGAGGGTTTCAAACAGCTTTTCGACTGGCCAGTGCCCGTTGTGCCCATAAGAGAAGATGGGACAGATTTCGAAAGAACCGTGTCAAATTTGTTGGCAAATCCAGAAAAATTGGCCCAGACCGCAGTTCGGAATACAACCAAAGCCCTACAGAAGCACGATTGGGTCTATCGATGGCGGGAACTAATGAAAGTGGTCGGCCTTGAACCGCAACCGGCGATGTTTGAACGCATAAAAACATTGAAAAAACTCTCTGAAGAACACGAGTGCCACTTGGTTGCAGAATGAATTTAGCAACTTGTAAACAATTGATTATGCTTTTTGAAGAGTTGTCAGTGGGGAAAGATAATTGTCGTTGACCAAGGCATTGCGTCAGATAGGGAGACCCTGTGCTGTCGTCAATGTGACCACGGATAAATGCTATGAGAACAAGGAATGGGTCTGGGCCTACCGAGAGAATGAGCGTTTGGGCGGGTGCGCCCCCTATTCCAACAGCAAGGCGTGCGCAGAGTTGGCTGCCTCATCGTTTTTCGATTCCTTTTTTCGGCCCAACAATTCTTCTGATGCTGGGATCGTCGTGGCCAGCGTCAGGGCGGGCAACGTCATCGGCTGCTGCTGCTGGCCGTCTGATCAACTCATTCCGAACTTCATGCGATCTTTTATCGACCCATTATGAATGCAATTGATACGGCACTTAGAAAACGTGAAGCGGAGGGTAAGCCCATCCGGGTTGGCATGATCGGTGCCGGCTCAACCGGTCGAGCTATCGCTCTTCAATTGGGGACCCCTGCACTTGGGATCAGGCTCGTTGCTCTGGCAAATCGAACTCGAGCGAACGGGGAACGGGCGTTGCGGGAGGCTGGGTTTGAGTCATGGGTTGATTGTTCCAATGCGAGTAAGGCCGCGTCGGAGATCCAGCTCGGGCGCACGATTCTTACAGACGATCCACATGTGCTTACGAGTTGTGAAAACATCGACATCATCGTGGAAGTGACCGGTAGCGTGGGCCCTGCCGCGCGAGTTGTTCTTGATGCGATCGATCATCGGAAACACACAGTGATTGTGAACGCTGAGTTGGACTCCCTTCTGGGCCCGTTGTTGAAAGCGAAAGCAGATGAAGCGGGAGTAGTGTTTACCAACACAGACGGGGATGAACCGGGAGTCGCCATGACACTGCTCCGCTACTTGCGCACCCTAGGCCTCCGACCGGTTGCGGCCGGTAACATCAAAGGGATGGTTGACTACTACAGAAATCCTGACACCCAATCCGAATTCGCGCGTCGTCACGGACAGGACGCCAGAAAAGTTACGTCGTTTGCCGATGCAACAAAACTTTCCATGGAAGCAACTGTTCTCGCCAACGCGACGGGGTTTAAAGTAGGCCAACGAGGTATGTACGGAACGAAGTGTGATCATGTGAGTGAAATGGCGACGACTCTTCCTGCGGATGAGATGCTGTCCCATGGCCTGATTGACTACGCGTTGGGAGCTGCTCCGCACACGGGTGCATTCGTAGTCGTCCACGAAGACTCAAACCTCAAGAGAGCCCAGTTCTCCTACAACAAGCTAGGCGATGGTCCGTTTTACGTATTTCACACTCCATTTCACGTCCCTCACGTGCAGGTAATATCGACTATCGCGAGGGCCGTATTATTTGGCGATGCGACCGTAAGCCCCATCGGTAGACCAGTATGTGAAGTCGTTTCAATGGCCAAAAAGGACATGTGCGCGGGGGAAATTCTTGACGGGGTAGGGGGGTTCTCCGCGTATGGCTTAGTCGAAAATTCTAAGGCGGCCAGAGTCGAAAATGCACTACCTATCAGTCTCTCAGAAGGATGCGTGCTGTGTCGAAATCTGAAAAAGGGCGAACCGATCTCGTTGGACCATGTGGAAATTCCTCGGCTGCGTCTTGCTGACAAGCTGTTCAAAGAACAATTGGGGCGATGGCCGACAGACTTGTCGCCGGGAGGCGCGAACGATAACTGATGGCAAAATGCTCACGAGTTCGCAATGAATGAACCAGGTTTTCAACCAAAATCCACAGGAACGGCGCATGTGCGTGTTGCATCATTGCGAGATTGAATTTACACTTTTTCTTCTAATTTTTAATCATGATTAAAAAGGAATTTTGGAACGGCAAACGTGTCTTCGTCACAGGGCATACGGGGTTCAAGGGCAGCTGGCTGAGCCTGTGGTTAAATCTGATGGGCGCAAAGGTGTTCGGATATGCGCTTGAGGCACCAAGCGATCCAAGTCTGTTTGAACTGGCGGATATCTCAAACTTGATTGATTCAACCATCGGTGACGTGACAAATCTTGAAGGGCTCCAGAAATCGATGGAATTGGCTCAACCTGACATCGTTATCCACATGGCCGCACAATCTCTTGTCCGACTTTCCTACGATCAACCCGTTCAAACGTTTACTACTAACGTGATTGGGACGACTCATGTCCTCGAAGCGATTCGGCACACTCCTTCGGTTCGTGCAGCTGTGATGGTGACGTCCGACAAGTGTTACCATAACGAGGAGTGGGTTTGGGGATATCGCGAGAATTCACGACTCGGCGGAGTGGATCCCTATAGCGCCAGCAAGGCAGGAGCGGAAATCGTTGTTGCGGCGTACCAACATTCTTTTTTTCACACTCGCGATGGAAACAAATCGGCCGCCATCGGAAGTGCGCGCGCAGGTAATGTGATCGGCGGAGGTGACTGGGCGGCCGACCGCCTTGTTCCCGACATTTTACGTTCGTTGTTGAAAAACGAGCCTACTGTGATTCGCAATCCTCAGGCGACGAGACCTTGGCAACATGTTCTCGAACCACTGCACGGTTATCTGATGTTGGCTGAGCGACTTTACGAAAAAGGTCACGAGTTCGCCAGTGCTTGGAACTTCGGGCCTCCGGAGCAAAGTGAAAAAACGGTTGGGTGGATAATTGAATACCTATACAAAGCTTGGGGTGCTGAATTTGATTGGGCGCGCGACGAGAATATTGGCCCGCCAGAGTGCACATTTCTAAAACTTGATTCTTCGAAAGCACACGCTAATCTCGGGTGGTCTCCCAAGTTGAATTTGCCCATGACTTTAGACTGGATAGTGCATTGGACCAGGCAGTATCAGGAAGGGAATGATGTCCGTGAAGCCACGGTGAATGATATCGATAAATTCATGGCCTTCAACTCCGCGAACTAGCGTTAGTATTTTATCTTACAGCGTATCAACATGATTTTTGAAGCGACACCGATTGTGGGAGCGTATCTGGTTCGACTCGAACCGCATGTCGACGAACGTGGCGCGTTTGCTCGAGTGTTTTGTTCGCGCGAATTTGCTGATCAACGGATCAAGTTCACCATTGCGCAGAGCAATCTCGCGACAACCACATCAGTAGGTACAGTTAGAGGGCTCCATTTTCAGGAAGCGCCTGCCGCTGAACAAAAATTTGTGCGCTGTGTCGCAGGTGAAGTTTTTGACGTCATTGTTGACATGCGCCCTGATTCGCCGAGTTTCCGTAACGTCTACCACACGGTTCTTTCAAAATTGAACGAACTCGCGTTGTTCATTCCGCCTGGGGTTGCTCACGGATACCAGGCCGTCGCAGATCATACTCAGTTCCTGTACATGACCGACGAGTTCTACAGCCCGGGCAATGAAAAAGGCGTGCGCTTTGATGACCCGCTCTTGAGCATCCCGTGGCCAAAAAGGCCGCTGAATGTTACCGATCGCGACAAGAACTGGCCGCTGTTGCAATAGCGCGAAGTCTCTCCCCCTTTTGATTTCAAAGGATTATGATTTTTTCCCCGTATGACGTGGCGTTGGCTCGTAGAGATGCCGAGAAACGACCTGTCAGGGTCGCGATTTTAGGGGCTGGCAACCTGGCGCGGATGATCAGTTTACAACTGTCCGATCCAGCGCCGCCGGGCATCCGGTTGGTCTGCCTGGCCAATCGGACGCTTTCGAACGCTTCAGCCCTGATGGCGGAGCTTGGAGTTTCCGCTAAGGAGGTAAGCAGTGACGCAACATTGGCGGATTGCGTAAGAAGCGGCGCTGTTGCGATCACAGACAATCCAACTTTGGTCGCAACGTCTTCTCTGGTCGATGTTCTGGTCGATGCGACCGGCTCGGTGGATTATTCGTTGAGTGTCGTTTTGGCCGCGATCGAAGCTCGAAAACACATTGTCCTCGCAAACGCCGAATTGGACTCCACGCTCGGCCCGGTTCTGAGTACTCGGGCACAGGCGGCTGGTGTCGTCTACACAAATATTGACGGTGACGAGCCTGGAGTGGCCATGAACCTGGTGCGTTACACCCGATCAATTGGACTGCGCCCCGTCGCTGCCGGGAACTTGAAGGGGATGATCGATCCCTACCGCAATCCGGAGACGCAGGCGGCGTTTGCGCGCGAGCATGGTCAGAATCCGCGGATTGTTACGTCGTTCGCAGATGGCACCAAACTATCAATGGAGCTGGCAATTCTGGCCAATGCAACCGGATTCAAAGTAGGTCAGCCCGGGATGTACGGACCAGAGTGCAAGCATGTACAGGAAATCGCCGACTTGCTCCCCAGCAACGAGATGCTCAAACACGGCTTGGTGGACTACGCTCTTGGCGCGGCACCGCACACCGGCGCATTCGTCGTAGTACATGAAGGAATACCCGCCCGAAAGCGGTTGCTGAAATACCTGAAGATGGGCGATGGACCGTTCTACGTTTTCTACACGCCCTATCATCTTCCCCACATTCAGGCGGTGGCCACCATTGGGCGCGCTGTGGAGACGAATGATCCGACGGTGGCTCCATTGGCGGGGCCGGTCTGCCAGGTGATTGCGCATGCAAAGAAACCCCTTGCTGAAGGCGAGTCACTGGATGGCCCCGGTGGATTCACCTGCTTCGGCAAAATTGAGAACGTGCAACCCGCGTCGGAATTAGGACAAGGACTTCCTGTCGCATTGTCCCACGGTTGTATCTTGAAGCGCGCGCTTTCTCGCGATGATCGAATTACGTTGGCTGATGTCGACGTGCCTGAAACGTCTTTGGCCATAAAATTTTGGCGCAATTCATTGGCATGATTTGCGTCTTTATTCCCTCCAACACCGTGTAAACTCTGAATGCAAGACAGAATAATACCTTGGCGTGAGAGCGGCTGCCCTCACTGCGGCTCACACGAAATTGAATCCGTGCTGTCAGTTAAGGATGTGCCAACACAGGACGGTGTCTTGTGGGGCTCCGCCGAAGCTGCGTTGGCGTCTCCAGTCGGAAACATCGACTTGGTCATGTGTTCGAGCTGTGGGCTGGTCGGCAATCAGGCTTATGAACCGGAGAAGGTAAAATTCGAGAAATACGACGTTGCTACCGACCATTCTCCCGCCTTCCAGTCTTTCATCCAATCGCTCGCTCACAGGTTGGTTTCAACCTATGGCCTGCGCAAAAAACGGATAATGGAAGTGGGGTGTGGGCGGGCCTATTTTCTGAGAGCAATTTGCGATGAAGGGGCGAACCAAGCCTTGGGTATCGACCCCAGCGGGACGGCAGTTTCGCGCGCTGAGCCTTGTGCTTCTGTAAAGTTGATTAACGACTATTTCTCGGAGGAATATCTCGACAATTCATTCGATCTTTTTGTGTGTCGGCAAGTTTTCGATATCCTTCCCGACCAGATCAGTTTTCTAAAACTGGTTCACCGCGCACTCTCCAATCAGGAAAATGCGATCGCTTATTTTGAAGTGCCCAACGCGGCGTACACTTTTGGTAAAGGTGTGGTTTGGAACCTCGTCTACGAGCACCGGATTTGGTACTTCGCCGAGACATTGAGGGCGTTGTTTCAGAATCAAGGGTTCGAAGTGGTAGGGGAGGGGGAATGTTGGAACGGAGAGTATCTCGGAATCGAAGTTCGAGTCGCCGCCGAGCCATTCGTGCCGCGCAGTATCAGAGATTTTTCCAGCGTGACGAAATGCCTCCAGGAATTCAACACGATCTATGCGTCGACGATAGAAGAGTGGAAGGCGAGGCTGTCTGCATTTGAGAAAAATTACTCTCGAATCGCCCTGTGGGGCGCGGGCGCCCGCGCCATCGCGTTGCTCACTACGATTCCTGATAGCGTCACGTTGAAGGCAGTGGTCGATATCAACCCCAGCCGACACGGCCTGTTCCTTCCCTTGACTTCGTTGCAGGTGTCGGCGCCTGAATCGTTGGCGGAACTGAACCCTGATCTGGTATTGATTTCCAATCCTACATACGCGGCGGAGATCGAGGCACAGGCAGGTGAGTTGGGGTTGCGCTGCGACTTTGTTACTCTTTAGGCTGAACTCAGCTTTCGGTGCAGGACCTGCTCTCCCAATCTGTGCCATTGCAGTTCGCGTGTGAATTGCACTGATTACAGAATTCCAAATATTTAGTTTTCCAGTTTTTATGAAGGTAGTGCTTTTTTGCGGAGGTCTGGGGACACGTTTGCGAGAATACGGTAACGGCATTCCCAAACCCTTGGTACCAATCGGCTACAGGCCCGTATTGTGGCATGTGATGAAGTACTACGCACACTACGGTCACAAAGAGTTCATTCTTTGCCTCGGATACAAGGCGGATAAAATTAAAGAGTATTTTCTGAACTACGATGAATGTATTTCAAACGATTTTACGCTTTCGAAGGGGGGAAAATCGATCGATCTTGCGAGAAGCGATATTGACGATTGGAAGATTACTTTTGTAGACACCGGCCTTAACTCGAACGTGGGGACACGCCTTCAACAAGTGAGACCCTATTTGGGGGATGACGAGTATTTTCTCGCAAATTATACTGACGGCCTCACAGATTTTCCGCTGCCTGAAATGATAGAATCGTTCGAGCGTTCGGGGAAAGTTGGAGCATTCCTTTGTTCACCGCCGTCCCAGACGTTTCACGTGGTGCGTTTGGCGGAAGATCACCTGGTAGAGGACATTCAGTATGTCGGTGATACAAACCTCCTCGTCAACTGTGGTTATTTCGTCTTCAACAAACGCATTTTTGACTATATGGAATCTGGAGAGGAACTGGTGGTAAATCCCTTCCAACGCTTGATAAATTCGAAGCTTCTTCTAGGCTACCGTTGCGAAAGATTCTACGCCATGGACACCTTCAAAGAACAACAGGAATTGTCTGATTTATTTGACCGCGGGGAAGCACCTTGGGAGGTATGGAAGAAAAGGCAACCTCTTGGATCCTGACGGGACGATTTTGTTGCCTTGGTGGTGGAGGGGAATTCCGGCTAAATGCATAATCATAGTATCAGAGTTTTCGAGGAACATTCGGACGAGTTGCTCCGGGCGATCCGGACGTTGGGTGATTTCCACCAACAGGTGTTGAGTGTCGCCAGTCTGTTTTCGCAAGTTGCGATGGCCGGGGGCAAGATTCTCATTGCCGGAAACGGCGGGTCAGCGGCTGAGGCGCAACATTTGTCGGATGAATTGGTGGGCCGTTATCGCGCAAACCGCCGGCCGTATCCGGCCATCGCTCTCACGGCCGATCCCATGGTGATCACCTGTATCGGCAACGACTACGGATTCGAGAATATTTTTAGCCGCCAGATTGAGGCACTGGGTCAGGAGGGAGACGTTTTTGTTGGACTCACGACTTCCGGAAATAGCAGAAATATTCTTCTCGCTGCTGAAGAAGCTAAAAAACGTGGTTTGAAGGTGATCGCATTTATGGGGCTCGGTGGTCGATTGGCAGACCTTGCCGATATCGCGGTAGTCTCACCCAGTGAAAAAGCAGCGATAGTTCAGGAACTCCATCTTCATGCAATTCACCTGATATGTGAGGCGCTGGAACCCAATCCCTGAACCCACAAACGTGAAAAATCGAGAACCAAAAAGAAAAGATGCGCTCTCGACGGCGCGAGCAATTGAACTTGTCGGCAGGTTTCCCGGCAAGAAATTGTTGATTGTTGGCGACGTGATGCTCGACCGCTACGTCTTTGGCCGGGTCGAACGCCTGAATCCTGAGGCCCCGGTTCCTGTGCTCCATGCCAAGGGGCAACACCGTGCGACCGGGGGGGCCGGGAACACTGCCAAGAATGCCGCCGGTCTCGGTGCATCGGCGACTCTCATTGGAATCGTCGGCGCTGATGCGGCAGCCGCTGAACTCGAGGTGGCTAGCCGGGAGGAAGGCACGGTGCCTGTTCTTATATGCGATCCCAACCGGCCCACCATTGAGAAAAAACGCTATATCGTCGGGAGTCAACAGATGCTGCGGGTCGACTATGAAGAAACTCATGATATTGATGGCACCGTCGAGGATCAGGTGGTGACCGCCATCCGCGAAGAAGCTTCGAAGGCGGACGCAATTATCGTCTCCGATTATGCCAAGGGGATGCTGACAAGGAAAGTGGCTGATGCAGTAATCGTGGCTTCTGCTACTCACGAAATTCCCGTAATGGCCGATGTAAAACCATCGCATATCGACCTGTTTAAGGGGGTGACCTATATCTCCCCCAACCGCAAGGAAGCACACGAGTACCTCGGCCTAAACCAACATCTTCAGAACGGGTGCTCAAAGGAGGATCTCGCGGCGCGGCTCCACGAGGCCTTTCAGGCAAACGTGTTCCTCACCTTGAGCGAAGACGGCATTTTCGTCTTCACCAGACACACGCCTGGGGTTCACGTGCCACAGATCCACCGGGTGGAAATTGCGGATACCTCAGGATGCGGGGATACCGCTGCCGTGGCCATCCTGCTGGGCAAACTCGCAGGGGCGACTGATGTTGAGGCGGCACAGATCGGCAATGCTGCCGGCGCAGTCATTGCCGGCAAGATCGGAGCGGTGGCTCTGACTCAGGAAGAGTTGGTCGAGGCACTGATGTATCCCTGATGTTCTTTCCCGTCATCATCAACTGCCTGGACATCGTGTCTTCGGCTGAGGATTCAAGGTTTCATTATTATGTTAATACTCACCGGAGGAGCTGGATTCATCGGTTCGGCTTTGCTATTTGAACTGAATCAGCGGGGCTGTTCCGACGTAATCGTGGTGGATGTTGTCGATCATCCACGTAAGGAACGTAATCTTGCCGCGCTTAAATATGAGGAATTGATTGGCGTCGGTGAGTTTCGTGAGAAGCTCGCTGGCGGGGCATACGACCGTTCGGGCGTTTCGGGCGTTTTGCACCTTGGTGCCTGTTCGGCGACGACTGAAACCGACTGGGATTACCTTTACGACAACAATGTTGTTTTTTCACAGGAGCTCATCCGTTGGTGCGCACGAGGGGATGTTCGGTGCGTCTATGCCAGCAGCGCGGCTACTTATGGGGATGGCGAGTCTGGCTATTCAGACGATCACGCTCTCTTCGATAATTTGAAGCCGATGAATCTCTACGGTAAGTCGAAACTGGACCTGGACATCTGGGCTCGGGATCAGGGCTTGTTGGGGTCCGTGGCTGGATTGCGTTACTTCAATGTATTCGGCCCCAATGAGTGGCACAAGGAGGGGATGCGCAGTGTCGTGAATAAGAAACTACCAGAAATCGAGGAAGAAGGGCGAATGACGCTGTTCAAGTCCTATCGCGATGATTATTCCGACGGAGGCCAGGAGCGCGATTTTGTCTATGTTTCAGACGTGGTCGACATAACGCTCTGGATGCTGGGTCATCCAGAGGCAAACGGCGTTTTCAATGTCGGCACCGGTATCGCCCGGACGTGGAATGATCTCGCACGCTCCATGTTCAGCGCTGTATCCAAAACTGAAAATATCGAATACGTAGAAATGCCAGACAATCTGCGCGAACAGTACCAGTATCATACCAGGGCAGATATCTCCAAGCTGCGGTCCGTGGGCTACGATGGCGAATTCGTTTCGCTCGAGAGTGCGGTAAAAAACTACGTTGTTGATCACCTCCAATCAGATCGGCATCTGGGTGAATAGTTGATCTTTTGAGGGCTCGGAAAATCCGCTCAGAATTGATTCATACGATATCAAAATGTTAGCTCTGACATTCCCAAAAAAGTTACGCGTTCTTTGCCTTGGCGCTCACAGCGATGATATCGAAATAGGCTGCGGCGGGACACTCCTTAAACTGGCAGAGGAATGCGAGCATCTTGAGGTGATTTGGGTTGTATTTAGCGCTGAAGGGGAACGTGCGAAGGAAGCCAGGAAGAGCGCGAATTCGTATCTTCGAAATGTTGCTCGCGCAGAAGTCGTTGTAAAAGATTTTCGCGGCAGCTTGTTTCCTTACGAAGGGGAAAAAATAAAGAGCTATTTCGAGACCCTCAAGGCATTCGAACCTGACCTGGTTTTTACCCATTTCCGAGATGACCGACATCAGGATCACAGAGTGATTTCAGATCTTTCATGGAACACATTTCGAAATCACTTAATTCTGGAATACGAAATCCCCAAGTACGATGGTGATCTTGGGGCCCCCACCGTTTTCGTTTCACTCGATAAAAAGACGGTGAAGAAAAAGACGAAGCGCTTGCGCCAGTATTTTCAAACTCAAGGAAATAAACATTGGTTTGCCGAGGAGACGTTTTCCGGATTGATGCGGCTCAGAGGAATGGAATGTGCCTCTGGTACCGGTTACGCCGAGGGGTTCTATGCCCGCAAACTCACTGTCGGAGCCGCTTAATTACTGAACCTATACCAAGAATCGTGGCCGCGAATAGGCAACCGGTCTAAAACACCTTTCCCCGTCCTCTCTGCTCCAATTTCAGGTTGTCAGATTTTCGTTCGTTCTGTTTTTCGGGTAATTCCTCATCGGAATCTGCTTTTGGTGCTGTCCGGCGATCTCTTTAACAGACTGTCTTTTAGAGGGTTGAGGGTTTTAGTTTTGTGGGTAGCGCAAATTCAAACTATCTTAAATTGTTCATGTTTTGGAAAAAAAGAACAGCGTCACTTCTGCTGGTGGGGTTATTGGTGTTGGCTGAAGCCACACTGCAAGGGGCTCGTGTGCCGAACACTACGCTGGCGGTGCCGATCGATCCACCGATCTACAGTTATACTCAGCAGAACGCCTTTGGAGGGTTGATATTCGATACACCTGTTGCCTTGGTGACGGCGCCTGGTGACACGAACCGCATCTTCGTTGTTGAGCTCGGTGGAACCATACAAGTCGTCACAAATATTGCGGCTCCCACAAAGACACTTTTTCTCGATATTACGGACCGCGTGGATGGTGGTGGAGAAGGGGGCCTCTTGGGAATGGACTTTCACCCGGATTGGGAAGCAAATCGTAAATTCTTCGTTTACTATACAACTACCAACGGTGTCCCTCCCGGATACGTTTTCTACGACCGTCTTTCGAGTTTTGAAATGGATCCAGCCAATCCAAATGCTGCTCTTCCGGGTTCGGAACAGTTCATGATTTCCCAGCTCGACCAGGCCAATAATCATAACGCGGGGGATCTTCACTTTGGACCGGATGGATATCTGTACGTCTCCTTGGGGGATGAGGGTGGTGGTGGGGACACTTATGGGAACAGCAGATCGATCGACAAAGATTTTTTCGCGACGATTTTGCGTATAGATGTGAACAGGCTCCCCGGTAACCTTGAACCGAATTCACATCCGTCCATACACTTGGATGCCCAGTCCAAGGCCTACTATTCCGTCCCTTCTGATAACCCCTTTGTCGGCGCCACCAATTTCAATGGGCAAGCCGTCGACTCGGCGAGGGTCCGTACAGAGTTTTGGGTGGCTGGACTGCGAAATCCGTGGCGATTCAGCTTCGATCCAGAAACGGGAATCCTCTACTGCGCCGATGTCGGCCAGGGCCTCTGGGAGGAGGTTAATATTATAAGCGGTGGAGCTGATTACGGGTGGAATCTCTCCGAAGGAGCTCATCCATATTCTCTGCCGCTTCCGAATGGAGCCATTATTACCGATCCCATTTTGGAGTACCCACACACCGGTGGTCCAGTTATTCCAGGCCCTCCAGGAAGCGTCGCGCAGGGTCGATCAATTACGGGTGGCGTAGTTTATAACGGTAACCGGCTTGGTCAGTTGTCGGGGTATTATATTTTTGGTGATGCCGTGGACAGGGTAATCTTCGCGGTGCAATATGACGCCGTCGTGGGGCAAGTCCAAAACTTTCAGAAAGTTCTCTCTACATTCAGCGGCCCGGTAGGTTTCGGAAGTGACCCATCGAATGGCGACTTGTTGATTTCACATCTGAGAGGAGAGGTAACACGATTGATGTACTCTTCGGGCCCGGTCCAAGGGCAGCTGCCTCCGACGTTGCTTTCGCAGACCGGCGCTTTTAGTGAACTCGTGTCTCTCACACCCGAGCCGGGCATCGTTCCTTATGATGTCAACGTTTCGTTCTGGTCGGATCACGCGATCAAATCTCGTTGGTTCTCCATTCCTGACATCAATGACGAAATGACCTTCGATGCTACGGGCAACTGGTTGTTCCCGACTGGTACCGTCTGGATCAAGCACTTCGAACTGGAATTGACCAACGGCGTGGCTGCTTCCAAACGCAGGTTGGAGACACGATTCATCGTGAAGAACAGCGACGGCGTCCACGGCTTCACCTACAAATGGAATGCGGGTCAAACTGATGCCGATTTGGTTGCCGAAGGCGGCGAAGATGAAGTTGTTTCAATCTTCAATCCCGATGGCAGTTTGCTGCGCGAACAAACGTGGCGTTATCCGGCCCGGTCGGAATGTCTCCAATGCCACACTCCCCAGGCTGGGTTCGCTCTGGGCTTCAATACGGTGCAGCTCAATCGCGAGCATGACTACGGTGGCGGGTTGACCAACCAGCTATCTGCCCTCAGTCAGGTTGGGTATTTTGACGGTGCGGTGCCAGATCCAAACACGCTTCCGGCGCTGGCCCCGGCCGATGACGAAAGCGCGAGTTTGGAAGATCGGTCGCGTTCCTACCTTCAAGCCAATTGCGTTTCATGTCATCAACCGGGAGGGACCGCCCAGGGTCTTTGGGATGCGCGAATCGCTACCCCCATCGGTAATGCCGGCTTGATTGATGGGCCGTTGATCAACGATGACGGGGACCCGATGAACAAAGTCGTCGTCCCGGGAGACCTGACGCACTCCCGGTTGCTGCAGCATATTCTTGTTCGCGGGCCCGGGCAGATGCCACCGTTGGCATCCACTGAGCTCGATCAATCTGGAATCTCTCTCCTGACAGACTGGATCAACAGTCTTGGTGTTGGGGGGCCGACGGTGCCCTCGATCACCTGGTCAAACGCTGCCCCGATTACCTACGGAACAGCCCTGAATGCGTCACAGTTGAACGCAACGGCAAATGTGGCCGGTGTGTTCGCCTACACGCCTCCATCGGGAACCATCCTCGCGGCCGGTAACGCTCAAACTCTCAGCGTCATTTTTACCCCGAATGATTCGGTAAATTACACGACGGCCCAGGCGTCAGTGTCGATCAATGTCACGCGTGCGCCATTGACGGTGACAGCGGCGAACAAGAGCAAGGTGTATGGAGCGGCAAACCCGGCGTTGAGCGCGAGCTACATCGGATTTGTGAACGGAGACACGTCGGCGAGTCTGGACGCGCCGGTGAACCTGACGACCACGGCGGTGACGGGATCGGCGGTGGGAGATTATCCGATCACGGCCACGGGAGCGGCGGATGTGAATTACCTGGTGAGCCACGTGAACGGGTTGCTGAGTGTCACGCGTGCGCCATTGACGGTGACAGCGGCGAACAAGAGCAAGGTGTATGGAGCGGCAAACCCGGCGTTGAGCGCGAGCTACATCGGATTTGTGAACGGAGACACGTCGGCGAGTCTGGACGCGCCGGTGAACCTGACGACCACGGCGGTGACGGGATCGGCGGTGGGAGATTATCCGATCACGGCCACGGGAGCGGCGGATGTGAATTACCTGGTGAGCCACGTGAACGGGTTGCTGAGTGTCACGCGTGCGCCATTGACGGTGACAGCGGCGAACAAGAGCAAGGTGTATGGAGCGGCAAACCCGGCGTTGAGCGCGAGCTACATCGGATTTGTGAACGGAGACACGTCGGCGAGTCTGGACGCGCCGGTGAACCTGACGACCACGGCGGTGACGGGATCGGCGGTGGGAGATTATCCGATCACGGCCACGGGAGCGGCGGATGTGAATTACCTGGTGAGCCACGTGAACGGTTTGCTGCGTGTCACGCGTGCGCCGTTGACAGTGACGGCTGATAATAAATCCAAGATTGAGGGGCAGGCAAATCCACCGTTGACCATGTCTTATTCTGGTTTTGCCAATGGGGACAGCGTGCCGTCATTGACTCAGGCACCTTCCGTTGCCACCGCCGCCGATATTCTGTCTTCGCCCGGGGAGTATCCGATTTCGGTATCGGGTGGGCAGGGGGCAAATTACAATCTGACTCGAGTTTCTGGGATTCTGACAGTTGAAACCAATTCCCGATTCACGCCGATTGAAATCAACCTGGCAAACCGGGTGACGTTGCATATCTCCGGTCACCCGGGGCGTACCTATCGCGTCGAGGTCTCCACCGATCTGGAGGCGTGGGGCAGTTTTGTTTCGATTCAGACCGATGGAAATGGACAGGGAACCTACGTGGAGACGTCTGACCCGTCACCTGGCAATCGTTACTTCCGCATCGTTTGGCCCTGACCTCAACCCTGCTCCCAATCCTACCCATAATCTTAATCCCAGAGCCACGTCGCGGCGCAGGGAATCGCAAACCAACGCATCTGCTGTCCTGCGGAAGGGCGACATTCTTGTCGCCCAACTGAAAACTGAATCCGCAGTTGGAAGTTAAGCGTTGGAAGTTAAGCGTTGGAAGTTAAGCGTTGGAAGTTGAGCGTTGGAAGTTGAGCGTTGGAAGTTGAGCGTTCGAAGTTGAGCGTTCGAAGTTGAGCGTTCGAAGTTATAGGCTTCGGTCTCTGCTTTCTCAGTTAGCTCCTGTAAAACTTGCTGATGTACGGTGGTATGGCGTGGGGAATTCGACCTCCGACCCGACCATCTTCCGGAAAGGCGACACTCCTGTCGCCCAGTTTAAAGAATTGGATCAGCGGTAAATACATCCGTGTGAATCTGTGGCTAAAAATTCCCGCTCTTGTGACCTCTGTGCTTTTTTGCGGCCAAGAGTGATTGGATCCATGCCCCAAAGGGGCTTCGTCCTTCAAGCCCAGTGTTTCCCGATCTATCGGGATACGCTGGGTGCGATTTCGATTGGCGTTCGGATTGAAGATTCTAACTCCTATATTCTAATTTCTTTATTTTGCCTTTCTCTGCCCGCAATCCGTGTTCTCGGGAAGTCGAACTTCGACCTGTGTTCATCCGTGGCTAAAAACCTCCCCGGTTCAAGCTTCTAAAGCAGTTCGCAAAAAGAATGTCAGAAATGGATCACGGATCGCCTCCGGCCTCCTTCTCCCCGGGGGACCTGAGCCGATTGGGAAACGGCGAAGGGAATTTGCGAATGGCAAAGGCCCCAACGGGGCCGAGCGAGCGGGCGCGAGGGAGTCACTAGGATTGAGGATGAGGGGACCGACAACACACCAATTTCCGACTTAGTCCACGAGGGACATGCCTGCCGAAATTGGATGTGCAACCCCTCGAGCAGCATCGCTTTTGATCCGGCTCCTCATCTACTCTCCCCATGGTGGCTACCAATAGGTTAAAACTCGGCAGCGTGTGTACGGAGAACGGGTCGCCGCTCTCGCACTCGAATTGGGATGCCATCGCCGAGGTCTTTGACGGCGTTGAGTTGTTTCACAAAACTCAGTGGGCACAGGTGCTGTCGACAACCTACGGATATCGTCCTGAATACATTGTTTTTCGCGATGACGAAAAAATCGTCGGGCTGCTCCCGATGATGCAGGTGAAAGGTTGGCTGTCGGGGCGCTACGGTGTCTCGCTCCCGTTCACGGACTGTTGTCCATTTCTGTTTAATGACGAGTGGGCTTCGGTTGGACAGCACCTCGAGCCCGTGTTGGCGTTTGGTCGGGCGAAGGGGTGGCGCCACGTCGAACTCAGGTTGGACGGGCCCATCGACGACACCCCCTCTTCCCTCCAGTTTTATTCGCATTCACTGGATCTCTCTATCGGCCAGGAACTGCTTTTTAAACGTTGTTCTGAGAGCAGCCGGAGAGCGATACGAAAGGCGGGGAGAGAAGAGGTTGAGATCAAGTTTCTCCAAGGGGTGGAGGGCGCGCGCGAATACTACGAACTCCACTGTCTTACACGAAAACGCCACGGATTGCCTCCGCAACCGTGGTCTTTTTTTGCTGCGCTCGGGGAACTTTGTCTCACTGGGACGGGCGGTTTTGTGACGATTGCGTCGGTGGGTGGACGCGCAGTCGCTGGCGCCGTGTTTCTAATTTCCGGCGGGCGCGCACATTACAAATATGGAGCGTCTGATGAACGCTTTCAAAATGTGCGGGGCAACAATTTGGTCATGTGGGAAAGCATCTGCCGTCTCGTCCAGATGGGTGCCCGGTCACTCTCGTTCGGCCGTACCTCACTGGCGAATGAAGGATTGAGAAAATTCAAGTTGGGATGGGGGTGTCAGGAAACCAAACTGCACTACTACCGTTTGGCATCGGACAGCGGCCGGGTGCTTCCCATGAAAGACCGTGCCAGCGGGTTCTACAATCGTATGTTCAGGAGCCTGCCGATGCCAGTGTTGCGATTGGCCGGAAAGATCGCGTACGCTCACCAGACATGAGCGCTCCAAACCGGGAGCATCTGGTGCAACAAAAGAACGGGGACCTGAAGGTATGCGTCATCACTGGGGCTACGTCGGGGATCGGGTGGGCTGCTGCGTTGAAGCTGGCTCGACTCGGGTTCAGTCTCATTCTGATCGGCCGCGACGAGCGCCGGGGTGCACAGATCTTTTCCTTGGTACAAAAGAGATGCCCTGGTCGGCCCCACTGGTTCTTCCCCGCGGATCTGTCAGACTTGGATCAGGTGCGCGCAGTGGCCGGTTCGATTCTGAAGAGCTGCCCGGTCATCGATGTGTTGATCAACAATGCAGGTGCTCGCTTCGATCAGTATTTCGAAAGCAACCAGGCGATTGAACTAACGTTTGCCACCAACCATCTCAGCCATTTTTTTCTTACTTCGCAATTGCTCGAACCGTTGCTGGCGGCTTCGTCAGGAAGGATCCTCAATGTCTCTTCCAGCGCACACGCCGGCGCAACCAAACCCGTGTCCGGGCTCATGACTCGCCAGAACTATGATCGGCGGCAGGCATATGCCCGTTCAAAAATGGCGAACCTGCTTTTCACCTACGAACTCGCGCGTCGCCTTGCCGGAACGTCCATCTCGGTCAACGCCATGCACCCGGGTGCCGTCGCCTCCGGATTTGCGCGGAACAACGGGATTGTCAGTTGGTTGAAACACGTAATTTCCCATGGACTGCGACGGGAGTTGATCTCCCCGCGACAAGGCGCGGACACCGTGGTTTACCTGGTGGCTTCGAATGAAGTTGAGGGAACTTCAGGCAGCTACTACTTTCGCCGTAAACCAATCGATTCCTCCCCCTTGTCGCGCGATGTTGCACTGGCGGGTGACCTTTGGAACGTCAGTCTAAAACTCTGCGGCATGAACTCCTTTTCCTCGTTAGCGGAAGTGTGAAGCGGCCGACCGTCATACGGAAGGGCGACATTCCTGTCGCCCGGTTCAAAACTGAATCCGCAGTTCAAAGTTAAGCGTTGGGAGTTGAACGTTCGAAGGTTCCGCAACCGTCTTTGTGATCCATGCCCCAAAGGGGCTACGTCATTCAGCCCAGTGTTTCCCGATCCATCGGGATACGCTGGGTACTGCCGAAAGAAGAGGGGAAACCCTGACAGGGTTTGATCAACGCCTATTCACAGCGACAGCTAGCCTATTTCCAAGTCTGACAATTCGTGCTCATTCGTGAAATTCGCGTAAAACTCAGGGGTCTCCACCTCTGGCCTGTCCGCCTACGGAAGGGCGACACTCCGGGGATGTCCCAGGGATCGTTAAAACGAGGTGTTGGTCGGTTGGGTCATTGTGGTTTCTTGTTAGCGTATGATCAAGACGGAATTTCCTCGGCGGCTTCGGCCTCCACTACAGGCTCTGAGCTT
>Ga0335398_10001095_pt1 | contig 47449 bp, 44 predicted proteins | sample BON03_FD_205742 | JGI IMG/M metagenome (GOLD analysis project Ga0335398, IMG submission 205742) | Freshwater microbial communities from Lake Bonney liftoff mats and glacier meltwater in Antarctica - BON-03 (spades assembly) (version 2) | ecosystem: Environmental > Aquatic > Freshwater > Ice >... | reverse complement strand
AGAGTACTGTCGGACCGATTGAGGATGCACAATTTTGAAAAATATAACGACATTCTGGGTATATGTGCTGGCCTGTGGAATTTTTACCTAATAAGCTGATTTACAGTAAAGAAACAACTCTAATACTAAAAATCATTGTAGACTTCGCTTGTAGAAAGGATTTCCGGATAATGGATTTACTGCTATTAGTTGAGGAAGGGCGGATTTTTTATTAGGCAGACTAACTTGTGCTTTTAATCAGCGGTGGGTAGTTCGATGTGATGGTAGGTCAGCCACCCTTTGACTAATCCGATGTAGTGTTTTCGATAGTTGTTGGTCAGGAAGATGTTTGACCAGTTATCAAATCGTTGTGACTGAACCCCCAGGTAAAATATCCAAATGGTAAGTCCGGCGTAGGGTACCAAGCGTCTTTCTTCTTCGGTGAGGGGAGTAATCTGTTCGTAGCTTTCCCGGAAACTCTTTAATTTTAATTCAAACTGGATTTTATCCGGCTCCGTTTGGAACAGCTGCATACTAAAATAGGCAATATCGAGCAGGAGCCACCCACTACCACAAAAGTCAAAATCAAAAACAGTAATGGCGTATTCATTCTCGATGTTCATGTTGTCGTACCACATATCGAGGTGCACAATTCCTTTGCGTAATTGGGAGTGATCGGCTTGCTTGAAGAGGGAGGTTAAAAACTCGCCCGCATTTCTGACGTATACCATTTCTGGCATAGCTTCGGAAAAGTAGGCACCGGCATAGCGATAGGGAAGGGCTGTTAGCGTGTGGGCGTTGTACTCAATCCGATCAATCGGCTGATCAAGGGTCGCCTAGTGCATTTTCGCCATGAGTGTACCGATGTTTCCGCAGGTAGCAGGAGTGAGGTTTCTTATTTTTTCTCCTTCGGCATAGGTAAAAAGTACCGCGTAGCGAAGTCCTTCGGGAGCGTTGAGGGTTTGAATGTAGTTATTGGCTTGATCAGCCAAGGGAAAGGAGACCGGGATCTGGTGTTCATTTAGGAGGTTCAACAACCTAATCTCTTCCCGGATTTCGGTTTCGGTGCGCCAATGGTAGCTGTATACCCTAAATACGTACCTCTTTTCTCCGGCTTGAATCATGTACGTATGATTAATGCCAGCCCGGAATAATCGGCAGATACAGCCATCAGAAAACCCGTATTTTTCCTGAATGAACAGAGCGAGATACTTGGCTGATATTGTAGAGGTTAGTACGAGTACGGGATGCATAGGGGAGGAGGTAATCAGCAATTAATCTCCATAGGTTTCTTTCAATACTCCTTTACAGTTTTGTAATTTCAGTGTCATTTAACCTGCTAGTCAACCTGATAATTCTTTTTTATGGTCCTGATCTATTGCAACCATTCCAGGCTGCTTGTTATGCCTGACGGGCACCCTCGTTGGGTATTCTTTCAGATTCGAAGTCATTGGGGCAATCACGATCGTGTTGAGGTGCCGGTTCATCTCGCCAGGGGAGATGATAACACAAGGGCGAGCTTTTTTTATTTCGCTGCCAATGGTTGGGTCAAGATTTACCAGAATAATGGCGTATTGTTTCAATTACCATTCGTAAAGGCTTTCATCTTCAAATACATCATCAATCAGGAGCCTGTCATCATTGTTAGCATGCATTTATTTAAAGGCTTCTTCCCAGTCTTTCTGGGGCTTACCCAAAGGCCGTAGAACTATCTGATCCCCTTCCAGGATCAATTTAACTTTGTCTTCGATATTATATTTCCCAAAATGGTCTTACTAAGCCGTAGTCCCTTTGAATTTCCGATGTTAATAATTCTGGTTTCTATGGGAGTATAATTGTACTCACAAAGCAATTACAATTGGGTTATAATTCAAATAGTTCACTTCGTAATCTTAGCTTATTGGTTACATAGAGTGTCCTACTGCCGCCCGCAAACGCTCCACTACCTTTTGCACGTGCTGGATGGCCGCCTCTACATCTTCTTCGGTCGTAAATCGCCCTAGGCTAAACCGCACCGACGCGTAGGCCAGTTCGTCGGGTACTCCCAGTGCTTTCAACACAAAAGATGGCTCAACCGATGCCGACGTGCAGGCCGAGCCACTGGATACCGCGATGCGGTTAAACGACATCAATAACTCTTCACCATCAACCTGCCCAAAAGAAATATTGGTTGTCTGGGGCAGGCGGTGGGTTGGGTTGCCGTTGAGATAGGTATTGGGAAGGGTTTCTAAAATCTTTTTTTCTAGTCGATCACGTAAGTAGGCGAGCCGTTGGTGCTCTTCCTCCATGTTTACGTACGCCAGCTGACAGGCCTTACCTAAGCCTACAATACCGGGTACGTTCAGAGTACCCGAGCGGTTTCCCCGCTCGTGACGTCCACCATCCTGCTGAGCGGTAAGTTTGACGCCCCTTCGGACATACAAAGCTCCTACTCCCTTCGGTCCGTATAGTTTGTGGGCCGATAAGCTTAGTAGATCAACATGGTCAAAAACTACCTGCATGACGATTTTGCCCACCGCTTGGGTGGCATCGGTATGAAACAAAATACCACGCTCGCGGCAAAGTCGACCAATGTCAGCAATGGGCTGAATGACCCCGATTTCGTTGTTGGCATACATCACCGAGACCAACAAAGTATCAGGACGCATAGCAGCCTGAACTTGTTCCAAACTAACAAGACCATCCGCAGTAGGCATCAGGTAGGTTACTTCGGCTCCCAAGGCTTCCAGGTGCTGGCAAGTATCCAGTACTGCTTTGTGCTCAGTGGCTATTGTAATGATGTGCTTACCATTAGTACTCGCTTCGAAGGCCCCTTTCAACGCCAGATTATTCGATTCGGTGGCGCCGCTGGTAAAGACTATTTCTTTTTCCCCCGCGCCGATCAATTTGGCTACCTGCTTGCGAGCCTTGGTTACGGCGTCGGCTGCTTCCCAACCGTACAAGTGGGTACGACTGGCCGCGTTCCCAAATTGTTCGGTAAACCAGGGGAGCATGGCTTCCAAAACCAATGGATCCACCGGTGTGGTAGCGTTGTAGTCAAGATAGATTGGGCGGTTGGATGAAGACATCGTTTTGGCTAGTTAATGGTATAAGAAAGACAACAAAAAAGCCAAAAATGTTCGGGTGGACCTCTTCGGAATACAAATGGTAGCGTATTACTTAAACAGTCGTTCTGTCAAAACTTAGCGGCTTTTTTCCGTGACTTTGAAAACATCCAGGGTAGCAGGTTAGGTTCAGCAAAAGCGTTATCCCAACTGTTATGGTTTATGCCGGGATACTCAGAGTAGTCCACAGAAATATTAAGTTTTTTGAGTTTATCCACAATTTTACGGGAGTTATCCATACTTACTACGGCATCTGCATCCCCGTGGAAAACCCAAAATGGTATCTCTTGAACTCGCTTATCGTAGGCATTTACATCAGCCCCGCCGCAAATCGGAGCGGCGGCGGCAAATACCTTGGGGAAGTTATACAAAGCTTCGAAGGTTCCCATGCCGCCCATGGAAAGACCCATGATGTAAAGTTGCTTTTTGTTGACTCCCTCCTCTTTTAGCACCTGCTTTACTACCTCCATCGCCGCTACCAAAGGCCAATTGAGAGGGTGGGTATAGTCAAAGTCAAACGTACTTGGCTTTGTGGAACGATCTATATTTACCGAACTCCAATAGCTATCGGTAGGGCATTGGGGTATAATTACAATACAGGGGAACTGTTCCCGATTTTCGTCCTTTAAAAAGAGCTTCGCTCCGTGGACAAGCTGCTTTTCATTGTCGTTGCCTCGCTCTCCGGCGCCGTGGAGGAATAGTATGAGTGGGTATTTTTTAGTCCTATCGTAGTTTTTGGGGTACAGTACCCGGTAAGGGAGTGTGTTGCCATCAGCGTTGGTGTACTGCCGCTTTTGGTAAAGGGAGTAGTCCTGGGCCAAGGCGGGTGGCACTACCAATAAAAGTACCAGCAGGAAGGGTAGTATACCCGGTGAAAAGGAGTTTCTGTGATGCATGTAAAAAGTGAATTTATTTTCTACTAATAAAGGATGAGCGGGATAGTATTTACCGAAGCTGTTTAAAGTTTATCCGGGTTTATGAAAAAAGGCGGTAGAGCGTTAAGTTTGAGAAAACGACTTGACAATCAAAACGCCAACGGCCATGTTCAAATTAACGAAAAAAATCCTTACCCATCACCTCGTCCCGCACTTGTCGAAGGGCAAGCGCGGGACGGAATGCAAATTCGGCCTATGGCGGATCGTCCGCTCGATCGTCCACCGCATTAAAACAGGCACCCAATGGCGCGAGTTGCCAGTGCGAGGCTGGTTTGGCAGGCATAAAATCACCTGGAACACAGTGTATTATTATTATAACAAGTGGTGCAAAGACGGATCTTGGCAACGGCTGTGGCAGGCACTACTGGGGATTAACAAGGCTGATTTGGACATGTCCAGCGTGCAGCTTGACGGCAGCCACACGCCCGTCTGGCGGGGCGGTGATGCGGTGGCCTACTAAGGCAGAAAAAAGCGCAAGACGACTAACATGCTCTTTCTAACCGACAGCTAGGGCGTTCCGCTGGCCTGCTCCGAGCCGGTAGCGGGCAACCACAGCGACCTGTTCGAGGTCCAGAAAAGCGTGTCGAAAATCATCGGCACGCTGAGCGGGGCGAACATCGAACACCGGGGCCTGTTCCTCAACGCAGACGCTGGCTTGGATAGCGAGAAGATGCGCGATTTTTGCGCAGGTCTGGAAATAAGCCCAAACATAGCCATCAACAAAAGAGGCGGGGGAGATCATGATCATCTGCTTGACGATGAGCTGTATGAGGGCCGTTTGGTCGTCGAGAGAACCAACGCCTGGCTGGATGCATTCAAGTCCCTGCTCGTGCGTTATGAGACCAAGGCCCGCAACTGGATGGCGCAGCACTATCTGGTATTCACCATCATTTTTTTGAGACGAATTCTTCAAAACGGAAAATAACTTTAAACAGCTTCATAAAATATTAGCTATGAATTTAGCCAAATTAATAATATAAACTAATTCTGCGTTAGAACTTAACCACATCAGATATGATGAAAGTAAAAAGAAAAATAGTAGTAATAAAACAAGCGATGGGACCCATCGTAGAGATTGCAGAGCCAATAATTAACCCAATTAAGGATCTGGCCGATAGCGGCAGATTGGCCGGGATTCTTCTGCTCATTGCTACGGCCATCGCCATGACTTGGTCAAACATGCCCGGAGGTGAAAGTTTTGCTACCTTCTGGGATACCAAGCTTGGGATAGGCCCTCTGGAAAAAACGCTCAATCACTGGATCAACGACGGTCTGATGGTAATTTTCTTCTTCTTTGTAGGGCTCGAAATAAAACGTGAATTGTTGGTAGGGGAGCTTTCTGATTTTCAGCAGGCACTGCTGCCGGGAGTTGCCGCGGTTGGAGGAGCTATACTCCCCGCCGCCTTTTTTGTTATGTTTAATCGGGGAGAGGGTAATTTGGATGGTTGGGCTATCCCTACGGCCACCGATATAGCCTTCTCGTTAGGGATGCTTTCGCTCTTGGGAAATCGGGTGCCTTTTGCTGTAAAAGTACTTTTGACAGCTATTGCTGTCATTGATGATCTGATCGCAGTACTGGTGATTGCTCTGTTTTACACCAAGCAAATCGACTTTACCATGTTGGCATACGCAGCCGGGGTTATGGCTGTGCTGGGGGCACTCAATTACTTTAAGGTACGTCGCTTTGTGTTCTATATTTTACCCGGTATACTCCTGTGGTTTTTTATTCTCAAATCGGGAGTACATGCAACCATTGCTGGGGTATTACTTGCCATGACAATACCACTCGACGAGGTAGATGATCTGGAACATGCACTTTACAAACCAGTTAATTACCTGATTATGCCCATATTTGCCCTGGCCAACACGGCTATCATTCTTTCCGGAGATATTGGGTCTATGCTTACTTCACCGTTGAGTTACGGCATTATATCGGGGCTGTTTTTGGGTAAGCCTCTTGGTATTGTAGTACTATCCTGGATTGTTGTAAAATTGGGGTGGGCAAAGCTTCCGAAGGGCCTACGATGGCGGCATATTTTTGGGCTGGGCTTTACTGCCGGAATCGGCTTTACGATGTCAATCTTCATTACCAACTTGTCTTTTGAGGATACTACCCTCCTGAATACCGCCAAGGTAGCTATCATGGTAGGGACGGTACTGTCGGGCGTAGTGGGTCTATTGTGGCTCATTCGGGTAGAGCAATCGCTCGAAACTGCCGCCATAGAGGAGTTATAGAATAGCGTGTATACTAAAAAGGCGGTCCATCTCGAACAAGAAGCGGACCGCCTTTTTAGTATTCACATCAGAGATATTTAGGCCCGCTTGAATACAAAAAGATAGGTGTAGTTGGCGCCACTTGCATCCACGGTTGTGTAGGTCCAGTTCATGATACTGCCGTCTACCTTGAAGGTATACTCGTTCGTCGAGGTAGAGGTAAGGGTAAGTTTGTCACCATTCGTTTTCCAGGTAGTACTATCATTAAGCCCTAGTTGGATCTCTGCTGCCGCTTTGGCACCTTCGCAACCGGAGGGTACAACCGTTTCAATTTTTCCCCTAGTTTTAAAAGAGAACCTAATGGTAGAAAGGCACTGGTTGCCGGCAAATCCATTATAGAAGGCCAAGGCATCCGAGATGCCATTTTGGGCGGGTTTAATGGTGATCGAAGTAATTTGCCAGCTTCCTTCCATACCACTCTCATCCGGCGTGGGATCGGTGTCTTTTTTACAGGCGACGAAGCTACCCAGAAACAAGACTAAGAGCAGAAGTGATGAATAATGGAACGCCTTTGTTTGAAGTATTTTCATGGTTAAAGGAGAAATTGAACGAATAAAAAGGAGAGATTAATTATCCAAAGATAGCGGCTATTTGTAAAAATAAGCCGGAACTAGGGTAAGATTACCTTCATTTTGTAGTAACCTACTTAAAGAAAAGTGACAACAGCCGTCGGGCCGCTCGAAGGGGTAGCTCCTGTCCTGCTTGCACTGCCTTTTGAGTAATATTCCACTGCTGATGGATATCCGGATGGTTGCGAAACCGTTCTTCCAACTCCTGACGAATATAACTCTGCATCCAGTCTAGGTTCTGGTACTGACGATTTAGTGCAAAAAAACCATTGGCCTCAGTGGCTTTCTGATAGTGTTTCACTTGTTTCCATACCTCATCGATACCGGAATTTTCTAAGGCTGAGCAGGTAATCACCGGGGTAATCCAGTTTGATTCTGATGCCGGGAAAAGGTGCAAGGCATTCTGGTACTCCATTACGGCCCGGTTAGCGCTTTGACGGTTAAGGCCGTCGGCTTTGGTAATTACCACGGCATCAGCCATTTCCATAATACCCTTCTTGATACCCTGTAATTCATCGCCAGCACCAGCCAGCATTAGTAGTAAGAAAAAGTCGGTCATGCCGCGCACCAGCGTTTCGGATTGTCCGACGCCTACTGTCTCGATTAAAAGGACTTCAAAGCCGGCGGCTTCGCAGAGTAGCATGGCTTCGCGGGTGCGGTGCGCTACTCCCCCCAACGATGATCCCGCCGCCGAAGGCCGGATGTAGGCTAGTGGATTGTGCGAGAGAGTCTCCATCCGGGTTTTGTCCCCCAAGATACTACCGCCGGACCGCTGACTACTCGGATCGACGGTTAGTACGGCCAAGGTGGTTCCCTGCGAGGTAAGGTACTGGCCCAATGATTCAATGAAGGTACTTTTACCGACCCCGGGTACACCCGTAATACCTACCCGGAGTGAGTGGCCGGTGTGCGGTAGTACCTGTTCTAATACCTCCTGTGCCAAAGTGCGGTCGCTGGCTAGTCTACTTTCGATCAGCGTAATGGCACGGCTGAGCACAACCCGGTCTTTGGCCAGGATTCCTTCAACATAAGTCGGCACGGAAAGACGGGGTCGCATGGATTGTATTTGACTATCAGTAAACGTCTAATTTACAAACTACTTTTTCAAAAATGCCTCCGCCCACAGCAAATCCTCCGGCGTTGTGATTTTAATATTCTCGTAGGCGCCTTCGATGAGGAAAATAGGGTAGCCGGCTTCTTCGAGCACACTGGCGCAGTCGGTAAAGCGGGGTAGGTACCCTATCTGAAATGCTGTACGCATCCAATTAAGCCGGAAGGTTTGAGGAGTTTGGATCAGTCGGTAGTCGGCGCGGTTGACGGCCTGATTGCTGCCGTCGGCTAGTACGATCCGGGCCGAATCTTTCAGATTCACGCAGGTTACGGCCGTACCTTGCTCCGCAGCCTTTTGAAAACTGGAAGCAATGATGGTATCAGTAATAAAAGGCCGGACCCCGTCATGAATGGCTACCAGCCCCTCTTTAGCATCGATACTTTTCAGTCCATTCTCTACCGAATGGAACCGGGTAGCACCACCGGCTACGAGTTCATAGTCGGCGGTAAAGGTATACTCTTCGCAGAGTGAATGCCAGAACTCAAACTGGCTTTCGGGCAGTACGAGCTTAACAACGAGTTGATCGGAGTAAGTCCGGAAGGTTTCGATTGTCCGTATTAGTACCGGCCGACCGCCAATGGGCAAAAACTGTTTGGGTAAATCATTCTTCATACGACTGCCACTGCCGCCGGCTACAATGATGACAAATTCCTGCATACAAAAAAGTAGGAGTAATTATACTACTAAAAAAAATCGTCAGTAGCAGGTTGAATGCGCTACTGACGATCAGGTTTTGGAAGGTGTCGGTACGAGTAGTACCGCCTTACTTGTATTTTTAAACTGATCAGATGATCAGCATTGCATCGCCGTAGGTAAAGAACTTATACTTTTCCTTAATGGCAGTTGCGTACGCTTCTTTGACTAAATCATATCCACCAAAAGCACAGGCCGACATCAACAGGATGGATTCGGGCAATTGGAAGTTGGTGATCATGGCGTTGGCGATCTTAAATTCGTAGGGAGGGAAAACAAAACGGTCAGTCCAGCCTTCAACGGCTTTCAGGTGTCCACTCGCAGATACCGACGATTCGATTGCTTTCATAGAGGTAGTACCTACGGCACATACCCGCTTACCGCTGTTGAGCGTTTCGTTTACCAGATCAACGCTTCCCTGACTGATGAAGTAATTCTCTGAGTCAGTTTTGTGCTTCGTTAAATCTTCAACATCAACACTACGGAATGTACCTAAGCCAACGTGCAAAGTAATAGGAGCAAAGCCTACTCCTTTTATTTCAAGGCGCTTCATGATAGACTTTGTAAAGTGGGTACCCGCGGTTGGGGCAGCTACCGCACCAACGTGCTGGGCAAAAATGGTTTGGAAACGGTCGCGATCGGAGGATTCAACTTTACGGCGGGTGATAATCTCGGGAGGGAGTGGGGTTTCACCCAGTTGGTCTACCAGCTTCATGAACTCCTCGTGTGATCCGTCATAAAGAAAGCGAATCGTACGCCCCCTTGAGGTAGTATTATCGATCACCTCAGCTACCAGGTCGCTATCCCCGAAGTAGAGCTTATTACCTACTCGTATTTTACGAGCTGGGTCTACCAGTACATCCCAAAGGCGCATTTCGCGGTTCAGCTCGCGAAGCAGGAATACTTCGATCTTGGCACCGGTTTTCTCCTTTTGCCCAAACAAACGAGCCGGGAATACCTTGGTGTCGTTGATTACCATCACGTCGCCGTCATCAAAGTAGTTGACAACGTCACCAAATGTTTTATGTTCAATTTTACCACTGTCGCGGTGGATCACCATCAGGCGGGACTCACCCCGGTCGGCAGGATGTAATGCAATCAGACTTTGAGGAAGGTCAAACTTGAATTCGGATAGCTTCATAGCTTTATATCAGCAATATAGGTTTGTCAATTGGAGTAAGAGAGTAACTAAAAGATGTGGAATACTTGTAGTGCCATAAAAATAAGAGCGCAAAAATACGAAATTTTTTGCAAAAAATACCCTAAAACTACAGATATAACAGGGCAATCGCTTTAAAATAGGTGTTGGAATTTGGGAAAAATTGGTAGCTTTCTTTTCTAACCCATATCGTTGCTCATGGAATCTCCCAAAAAGCACTTCGAATCCCTGCCCGATCCTCGCATCAAACGAAAGCAACTACATGATTTTCAAGACGTTATCATGCTTGTACTCTGTGGTGTGATCGCTGGTTGCGATGAATGGACGACGATTGAAGAATACGCAAAGACCAAGATTGAGTTTCTCAAAACCTTCTTAAAACTGCCCAATGGCATCCCATCCCACGATACATTTGGGGATATTTTCGCCAAAATAGACCCGCTCCAGTTCGAGGAATGCTTCTTAGCCTGGACGTTGGGGGTATGTAAGTTGAGTCCGGGGGAGGTTGTCAGTATCGATGGCAAGCAATTACGGGGATCCTATGACAAACACAACAAAAAGGCAGCTATTCACATGGTCAGTGCCTGGGCTAATCAGAACAGACTGGTTTTAGGACAAGTCAAGGTAGACGATAAGTCAAACGAAATAACCGCTATTCCCCAACTAATCAAGGTGTTGGTTCTGAAAGGGTGTATCGTCACAATTGATGCAATGGGGTGTCAAACTGACATTGCCAAGCTCATTATCGAGGCTGATGCGGACTATGTGCTGGCCCTGAAAGGCAACCAGGGGACACTCCATCAACAGGTTCAGGATAGCTTTGAGCGAGAAGTCCCCACCCATACGTACACGGATTTGAGTACAGATCATGGGCGGGTAGAAAAGCGGGCCTATTCGGTCTTGACCGACCTCAAATGGGTGGAAAATGTCGGGGCCTGGTCTGGGCTACGAACGCTTGTTTGTGTCAAATCGGAGGTCTTTCATAAACTGAGCCAAAAGGCAACAAGTGAAACCCGGTATTACATAAGCAGTATCCAAATTATTGATAAAGAGGTAGATAGCAGAAAGGTTGCTCAGGCCATTCGCGGACATTGGGGCATCGAAGTATGCTTACACTGGTCACTCGATCGGGGCCGCCCGTGCGGTCAGTTTTAACGAAGATAAGTCACGGGTTCGCACGGGTTACAGTGACCAGAATTTATCGGCAGTTCGCAAAATTGCTTTGAATCTTTTGCGGGCCGATGAGACGGTGAAAAAAGGCATCAAGACAAAACGCATGAAAGCGGGCTGGGACAACGCATATCTCAAATCAATTCTCAGAGTCTAATTTAAAGCGATTGCCCTGACAGATATAACAATCTGAAAGACATTATAAGCCAATAATATAGGTTTACAACAGGCATAAGTCATTTTAATTATCGTGAATCAGGATTAATTGGCTTAGCTCCGATTCATTTTCCATTTACTAACCTGTGACTTTTCCTGGCTCTGTTGAGCTGTGGCCTTTGGTTTACTGAGCAGTTGGGCCGTTAGCAATGCTGCTAATTCATTGTGAAGCGGATCAGGCAGTGGTGCCAGTTTTTCGGGTGTAAAGTACTTCCCGACGAAATGGGTATCAAAATCTCCTGAGCGAAAAGCCTCGTGTTCCATCACAAAGCGGCAAAACGGGAGGGTAGTTTGTACGCCGGTTATCTGATATTCATCGATGGCCCGAATCATTTTCTGAATAGCTTCCTCCCGGTCTTGACCGTAAGTAATGAGTTTGGCAATCATCGGATCGTAGTGGATCGGAATCTCCATGCCTTGTTCAAAACCGTCGTCGACCCGTACCCCGTTGCCCTGTGGGCGGATGTAGGTTTGTAGGGTGCCCACATCGGGTAGGAAGTTTGTGGCCGGGTCTTCGGCGTATACCCTTATTTCCATCGAATGCCCGGTTATGGTCAGGTCTTCCTGCTTCAGGGGCAATACCTTTCCTTCGGCAATGTAGATCATTTGCTTTACCAGGTCAATACCGGTTATCTGCTCGGTGACGGGATGCTCTACCTGCAAACGGGTATTCATTTCCAGAAAGTAGAAGTCTAGGGCATCGTCCACGATAAATTCGACCGTACCCGCCCCGTAGTAGTTGCAGGCGTGGGCTACCTGTACCGCGCATTGGCCCATGGCTTCTCTAATCTCGGGTGTTAGTACGGAGGATGGCGCCTCCTCCACAACCTTCTGATGGCGTCGCTGTACGGAGCATTCCCGCTCAAACAAGTGTATGATGTTGCCGAGCTGATCTCCCAGTATCTGAATTTCAATGTGCCGGGGAGAGGTAATATATTTTTCAATAAAAACGGAGCCATCCCCAAAAGAAGATATCGCCTCGCTCACGGCGCGGTCCATCTGTTCGTCAAAGTCTTCTGGTTTTTCCACGATACGCATTCCTTTACCACCACCACCGGCACTAGCTTTGATCAAAATAGGATAGCCTATCTGCTCAGAAACAAGCTTTGCTTCTTCCCGGTCGCTGATGGCTCCTTCGGTGCCCGGTACCATGGGGATACCGTACTTGCCTACTGCACGCTTGGCCGCTAGTTTACTACCCATTACGTCGATGGATTCGGGAGACGGACCAATGAAAATCAGCCCGGCTTCACGCACGGCGCGGGAAAATTCCGCATTTTCAGATAAGAAACCATACCCGGGATGAATGGCGTCGACTCCAAGGCGAAGAGCAACCTCAATAATTTTATCTCCCCTTAAATATGATTCGGATGAAGCGGCCGGACCAACGCATACGGCTTCGTCAGCGTAGCGAACATGCAGGGCGTTACGATCGGCTTCACTAAATATTGCTACCGTAGCTATGCCCATTTCGCGGGCGGTACGCATCACCCGAAGGGCGATCTCTCCGCGATTGGCAATCAAAATTTTTTTTATGTCAGGCATTCTATTTGAAGTGTAATTTTGGATTGCATTTTCAACCAAAAGTAGTAATTTGAACAATGCTTCGTATTAGATCGGGAGTTTTTTCCCCATTTTTGTGAGTCTTGTGCAGGTAGTCATTCCTACAAAACACGTGAGGAACCATAAAATACTCAGGAGGTATCAACCGTTGATTACCTTCCTGATTTTAACGAAGGCGTAATAAAAAAGTAACATTCTGGTCAAACCTCTGGTTAAAGGCTATACCAATGTAAACAGTATTCAGTTGAGAAAGGCCTAGAATTATGCAATGCGGCTACACCAAACCAAAATTTTAGCAAGCTTAAAGATAACCAAACTACGGTCATCCTAACATTCTGACAGTAAGGTTTCTAGTTGAATGCTATTATTTTTATTATTTTTGCATTTATTTGCTACTAAAATTGTCTGATAACCCACATAAACTATTACAAAGTGGATATTTTTGAGAAACTACGCGACAACTGGGGGCCCATCGGAACGCCTGCGAAGATGTTGAACAGCCACCATTATTTTTCATTTCCAATGCTGGAAGGCGAATTGGGACCACGCATGCGGTTCATGGGCCATGAAGTACTCAATTGGAGTTTGAACAACTATCTGGGACTGGCCAATCATCCGGAGGTTCGTCAGGTAGATGCTGATGCGGCTGCAAAATGGGGCCTCGCCTACCCAATGGGGGCTCGTATGATGTCGGGTAACACAGCGTTGCACGAGACATTCGAGAAGGAGTTGGCGGAGTTTGTTGGAAAAAAAGACGCTTTTTTGCTTAACTACGGCTATCAGGGTGTCATGTCGGTTATAGAGAGTGTTTGCGATCATCGCGACGTGATTGTCTATGACGCCGAGTCGCACGCTTGCTTAATCGACGGTATTCGTCTCCACAAAGCCAAGATGGGTCAATACTATAAGTTCAATCATAACGATATGCAGAGCCTCGAAAAAAACTTGAAACGTGCCACAAAAGTGGCCGACGAAAAAGGAGGAGGCGTGCTGGTTATTACCGAAGGAGTATTTGGAATGTCCGGCAAAGTAGGTAACCTGAAAGAAATCGCTGAATTAAAGAAGAAATACGACTTCCGGCTTCTGGTAGACGATGCCCATGGATTTGGTACCATGGGAGAAACTGGCGCGGGTGCGGGTGAATTGATGGGCGTGCAGGACGATATCGATCTGTATTTCTCCACTTTTGCGAAGTCAATGGCGGCTATTGGTGGGTTTGTAGCCTCCAATGATCCGGATATCATTATGTACCTCAAATATAACATGCGTTCGCAGACCTACGCCAAGGCTTTACCGATGCCTTACGTCGAAGGATGTCGTCATCGCCTGCACATGATCAAGACCATGCCTGAGCTGCGTTCGAACCTATGGAAGGTGGTAGATGCGATGCAGAATGGATTGCGTGAGCGCGGATTTAATATTGGTGATACAGAATCGCCTGTTACACCTGTATTTTTACACAGCGAAGGCGGTATTCCTGAGGTGACGCGCATGGTACGCGACCTGCGTGAAAACATGGGAGTATTCTGCTCCATCGTTGTATACCCCGTGGTTCCTAAGGGACAGATTATGCTCCGTATCATTCCGACATCATCACACACGCTGGAAGATGTTGAATATACGCTGAATGCATTTACCACTCTGGCCGAGAAACTCAAAAATCGGGTATACCAAGAAGACGATGTAAAAGAGATCGCATAAAGCCTGGAAAATAGGCCATACTTCTCAACAGGGGCATTTTTTTAAAAATGCCCCTGTTTTTTTATGTTTATGCTGAATGAGAGTTATTTTATAAGTATCTGTTTTATAGAAAGTTATATATAGGGGAGCGTTTTTTTGCATTATTTAAAGTGTTTTTTTTGATAAATTGAGTTGCTGAAATAGTATTAATTGCTAAATTTCGAGCAAAACATGCCCCAATTGCGTGCATTGCGCATTTTTTTAACTAAAAAACTATATCAAACTATGGAACGATTTGAAGAAGTGAAGAATTTAATAATGTCATTAGAAGGAGACTTCGATAAATTCTATGACAAAAAAAATCAGGCAGCCGGTACGCGCGTTCGCAAGGGTATGCAAGATCTGAAAACAATGGCGCAGGATATTCGCAGCGAAGTTCAAAACATGAAGAACGCAGAAGAATAGAATATTCTAGCTCTCGAACGAGAAAACCCGGCTCATCAGTGAGGCCGGGTTTTTTTTAAAAAAGATTACTAGCTAGGCCGGGTCAAAATTTTTCGCGGTTCATCAGAGTCGCCATACCCCGGGTCGTGGCCTTGCGGGTCTGCTTGTCCAGAATTTCGGTAGAAATAGTGGCTGTGTGCTTGTCAGGATTAATACTCTGAATGGTAAATACCGCTTCGTATTCGATATCGACAAACATCGGGCGCAGAAAATCCATGGTTTGACCGAGATAGACCGAGCCATAACCCGGAAACTCAGTACCCAATACCTTGGTAAATACGCTGGACCCTAGCATACCATGAATAATGGGGCGCTTGAAGACCGTGGTTGCTGCATATTCAGCATCCAGGTGTAAGGGGTTGGTGTCGCCGGTTACCTTGGCAAATGCTTCAACATCGGCCTGGCTAAATTGAAAAATATGGATAAATCTGCTTCCTACGATAGGTTCTACGTTCATCTTGATGGGGCTAAGAGTGTACTAAATGACGGATTCAAATCTGAGATTGAATCCGCTGATATTTGCCCAAAAATCGGATAAACATTTCAAGGTCACAAACTCATTCGTGACATTCTTGTTGACAGAATACGGAAGCCTGCCAAAGGTGAATCTGATGAAGGGTTTTAAAAACCTCACCGGAATAGCTAACTTTGCGGCGCTCAACGAAAAGTAGAGCTTATTTAATTGGCTCTATAATAACCTCAACTATAATTGCTTACGCATGTTATTCTGGCATAGTTTATCCAAATTCATCCTCAAATACCGCGGAGTCCTAATGACCATAGCTCTGCTTTCTACCGCCTTTATGGGGTATCAGGCATCTAACATACGATTATCGTATGAGTTGGCGAGGATTTTACCGGTAAGTGATGCCAACTACCAACTTTACGAAGAATTCAAGGCCCGCTACGGAGAGGATGGAAATGTGCTCGTGATTGGTATCAAGACGGATAGCATGTTTACCAAAGCGCTATTTAATGACTGGTATACACTCGGTACGGAAGTCAAGCAAATCGACGGAATCAAAGAAGTGCTTTCTAACGCCAATTTGTTTACGATCATCCGGAACGATGAGGAGAATAAGTTTGACTTTAAACCTCTCGTTACCAGCCAACCTACTTCTCAGGCAGAAGTAGACTCTATTTACACTCAGATTGAGGCTCTACCTTTTTATAAAGGCTTTGTAATCAGCGACGAGGGCGATGCCCACCTGATGGCCGTAACCTTCGACCAGCAAAAGCTGAACAGCAAGAGCCGGATTTCTATCACCAATGAAATCAAAGAGAAGGCCTTGGCTTTCGGAGAAAAACATAATTTGGAAGTTCACCTTTCCGGGATGCCCTACATCCGGACCGAGTTCATGAGTAAGGTTAGTAAGGAAATGGGTCTCTTCATGGGGCTTGCCTTTGCCATTACGGCTGTGATTCTGTTGTTGTTCTTCCGTTCGGCTATTGTGGCGCTGGCCTCAGCTTTTGTGGTGGGCCTGGGGGTTGTGTGGTCTCTGGGGCTGATTTCTGTTTTTGGCTATCAGATTACGCTGCTGTCGGGTCTGATTCCGCCTTTATTGATTGTTATCGGTATTCCTAACTCCATATTTCTTATCAACCGCTACCACCAGGAGTTCTCCCAGAGTGGTGATAAGCTAGGTGCTTTGGCCCTGTCAATTGAGAAGAGTAGCGAAACTACCTTTTGGGCCAATGTAACAACCGCCATTGGTTTTGGGGTATTTTACCTGACGGGTAGCCCCCTCTTGACGGAATTCGGGCTAGTAGCTTCGCTTTGCGTCATGATTACGTACATTTTGTCCATAGTCTTGATTCCTATATTATTTAGTGTGCTACCTACTCCGACTCCCCGGCAGATGCGCCACCTTGATGCACGGCGTATTAATGCTTTTTTGGGTTTGGTGAGCCAAATGGTACGTACCCGTCGCACCTTGATTTACACTTTTGTGGGTGTGATTACAGCTATATCGATCTATGGTATCACCAAAATCACGGCGGTTGGCTACGTGGTAGATGACCTTCCCCAGAATGATCCGGTGTACGCCGATCTGAAATTCTTTGAATCAAATTTTAAAGGAGTGATGCCTTTTGAGGTAAATATTGATACTGGCCGGCCGGGAGGAGTGCTTGATCCTCGGGTGTTAACAAAAATACGAGTGATGCAGCGTGAGTTTGCCAAATACCCTGAAATCACCAGGCCGCTCTCGGTAGTAGAGGCAATTAAGTTCTTCTATCAATCGTACCGCGGTGGTGATCCCCGTTTTTTTAGAATGCCCGGCGCGTTGGAGTTGAATAAACTGGCAGGCTACGCCTCTACCTTCAAAGGAAAAGAAAACCGTTTTGGGGGCTTTCTGGATAGTATGCGTCAGTATACCCGGGTTAGTTTCCAGATTGCCGATGTAGGTACCCGCCGCATTACTGAGCTGTATAATCAGCTGCAACCAAAAATTGATACGATTTTTAACTACGACGCCAGCCAGGAGCAGTGGCGCCCTAAAGAAGAGCGTATTGAGGCTAACCTGACCGGAAACAGCGTTGTGTTTACCAAAGGGAATGATTACTTGCAGAAGAATCTTCTCGAAAGTACCATTCTGGCCATTATTCTGATCTCCATTATCATGGCGCTGCTATTTGGTAACCTACGAATGATTGCCATCGCGGTAATCCCCAGTACGGTACCGCTTATAATTACCGCCGGATTGATGGGCTTTTTTGATATTCACCTTAAACCATCCACGGTACTGATATTTAGCATCGCCTTTGGTTTATCATCCGACGGAACCATTTACTTCCTGACAAAATACAAAGATGAGCTACGCAACGGCGGCACCATTGCCGATGCCGTGGAGCGTACCATTCAGCATACGGGCATCAGTATGTTCTACACGGTCATGATCCTGTTTGCTGGGTTCTCGATCTTTGGGGCTTCTACTTTTCAGGGCACGGTTGTATTAGGTATTCTGGTATCCATTACCTTATTGATGGGAATGACCTGTAACCTGATCTTGCTACCTGCATTCCTGATGTCTTTGGATAAGCGTATTCAGAAGAAACAGGCCATCCGGGCGGCGGCGGTTATTGATCGGAAATCTGCCTGACAGCTCGTTATACATAGTGTACTACGCAGAAAGGCCCGGCAATCGCCGGGCCTTTCTGCGTAAAAAAACAAGTCTATTTTTACTGTATCCCGCCCATCCACTTCTTGATTGGCTTGTAGAATAGAATCATTATGATACCAAACCCAACGCCAAACAAACATACCTGCAAGAAAAGGCTGGGCATTTCGGCTACATTCTCCTCGTTGAAATTACCGGAGAACACACCTGCGATAAGATTACCGAGTGAAGCGGCTACAAACCATAGCCCCATCATTTGACTGTAATACTTTTTGGGAGCCAACTTGGTGTAGGTACTTAGTCCAACCGGACTCAGGCAAAGCTCACCCAGCGTGTGAAACAGATAAGTAAGCGTTAACCAGCTAACGCCAACGAGTCCACCTTGAACAGCGTACTGAGCCGCCCAGTACATAATCAGGAATCCAAAGCCCATTTGTATCAGTCCAAGACCGAATTTTACAGGAGTAGCGGGGTTCAAATTCTTTTTGTTCAGGAAAATCCAGAGGGCTCCAATGGGAGCTGAAAATATCAGAATAAACAGCGCGTTGGCGTTCTGAAACCACGACGCGGGCATTTCCCAACCCAGGATCATCCGGTCGGTGTGGCGGTCGGCAAAAATGGTCAGCGAAGAGCCAGCCTGCTCAAAACCGGACCAGAAAAGAGCCGCTCCGATAAAGAATATAAAGAGTACACCCACCCGTTTACGCTCCACGATGGTAAGTGATTTGTCGAACATACCGATGTAGAGAAAGTAGAGCACCGTGATGGTGATAATTACGTACTTCATGATTTCGGCTAGCGCAATGGCGTCGAGTATGCCGCTGATTACCAGCACAGCGATGAGAGCAAAAAAGCCACCTACAACGTACAAGAATGTCTTTTTACCCTGAACGGCGGGAGGTTCGCCCAGATTGTCGAGGTACTTACGGTTAAGGCGAAACATTACCAAACCCAGGAACATAGCCACGGCGGCGGCGCCAAAGCCGTAGTGCCAGCCTACCTTCTCGCCCAAGTACCCTACGATGAACATTCCTAAGAATGAACCTAGGTTGATACCGATATAGAAGATTGAAAAACCTGCGTCGCGACGAGCGCCTCCTTCGGGGTAGAGATCTCCCACAATGGAGCTAATGTTGGGTTTTAATAAACCAGTACCCACCGCAACGGTACATAGTCCCAGAAAAAATATGGGGTTACTGCCTGGCACCGCTAACAGTATATGGCCAATCATGATGACGATCCCGCCCCACCAGATAGCTTTCTTTTGCCCCAATATGTTATCGGCAATCCATCCCCCGGGGAGGGTAAGCAAATACACGGCGGAAGTGTACAGTCCGTAAATAGCCCCACCAGTTTGCTCAGATAGCCCTAATGCGCCTACGGATGCTGACTTGATGAGATATAATAACAGGATTGCCCGCATTCCGTAGTAGCTAAATCGCTCCCACATTTCAGTAAAAAAGAGGACATAGAGGCCTCTGGGGTGTTTTTCAGAAACTGTTGTTGATGCCATATTAGGGTGCTTAGGTATAGTTTAGAATAGGTGATTTTTGGTATCTAATCGTTGCAAGATACTAATAATGTCTAAATTTCAGGATAAGAAGGAGAAACAGCTTAAACAAGAGCAGGTATCTATTTTTTACGAAAGAATAAGCTTTCATTCCGGGTTTTGACTTACTTTGCAGTCTTTGATTTTAACCTGTTTTATACCATGTCACTTAGTAGTGCATTAGTATCTGTAGCTACGTTTACACCCGTAATTGCGGGAAAGCTACCCTACCGTAGGCTCAACTTTACCGCTTCCAACGTAGATCTGCCCAATCTTGATCTGACCAATACGGAAACTTTTTCCGACTATGTCTTTGGCACGTTATTAGATGGGAATAAGTACATCGGCGTGGGAGGCTATGACGAACACCGAGTTGTATATAGCCGCTCGGCTCACTTTGGTGATTATGCCGTGGAAGGTCGATGTATTCATCTGGGAGTAGATACGTGGGCTGATGCCGGAACACCCGTCCATGCTCCGTTGGATGGGGTAGTACATAGCATCGCTTTCAACGATAACTTTGGTGATTACGGCCCGACCGTTATTGTACAACACGAGTTGGACGGAATAACCTTCCACACGCTATATGGTCATTTGTCCCTTGACTCGCTGGATCTGTTCAAGGAAGGTGAGCATATAGAGGCTGGTGTATTAGTAGGGTTTATCGGAGACTACCCCGAGAACGGGTATTGGCCACCTCATTTACATTTTCAGGTCATTGAAGATATGGGTGTTCTTCGGGGCGATTATCCCGGGGTTTCCACACTTCGGGAGCGGGAAGACTACCTGGCCAACTGCCCGGACCCTAACCTGATATTGCGAATACCTGAATTAGATTAGCCCGCTGGTTTATAACTGGTTGGTCCACGCATCATAACTAAAAAGAATGTACATTTCTTGTAGAGTAACTGTCCTTGTTGTTTTGTTAGTTGGATTAGGTAATTGGTCCCACGCGCAAGGGTACATGGTGATCGGTGGAAAGGTAGTTGATAAAGAAACCAAACAACCGGTTGCTTTTGCTCACGTAGGTATCCTATCCAAAGGGATGGGTACCATTGCCAACGAGCAAGGAGAATTCTACTACCGATTTCCCAAAATAGCCTCGGAGGAAGAGGTAGTCGTTACCCACATGGGGTATAAAAACTTGAAGAAGAAAGGCACCGAGTTTACTTACGGGGATAAAACAATCGTTTTTGAGTTAGAAAGAGTCCAACCCGTGATAGTAGACAGCGCCTACGTGAATGGCTTTGATGCCCGTGGATGGGTTGGGTTCGCTTTGAGTAAAGTGGTAGAAAATTACTCCGAAACACCCATCGTGATGACGGGTTTTTATCAGGAAACCCTCCAACAAAACGAGGTATACGTGGATATTAGGGAAGCTACGATGAAGGTAGAGAAAGATCCTCGGCCTAAAATTGAAGTCCCGGAGAAATTTAGAGCATTGCGAGGCCGTCGTTTTGAGAGTACCAGCCGAAATAAAGTACTGGACGACTACGAGTTTCCGAACGGTGCCGGTATCGTGACGAGAAGCCTCGATACCGGGCTGCCTGAGTACCTATCTGCGGGTATTTCGGACTACCGATTCCAGCTTGATGATACCATTGCTTTTTACAACGACAAGGATGTATACCGTATTCGGTTCCAACCCTCCGGACCGCAGATACGCGGAGCCAAAACCGGAATTATCTCCATCAATCGAGCCGATTCGGCCATCGTCCGCATTGAGTATGACTTTACCACCGAGGGAATGGACGAGGTTTTTAAAAGTTCCATGAAGAATGTGTTGGGGAAGGTATTTGGAAAAAACCGCCGTGAGGCCAAACGGATTAGTAGCTTTACGAATTACCTACCCTACGATAATAAATGGTTCTTGCAGGATTCCCAATTACTGATTCAAACCGATTTTATCGAGAAGCAGGATACCATTACGGGTACTATTCGCCTGCACTTTGTGGCGAACGAAATTCTAAAAAGTAATGGTAATGCGGTGCCGGCTTCGGATCAGTTGATGGATACCTCTTTATTTCCCTCCCAGCGTATTCCAAAGTACGACGAGGTGTATTGGGGTAATTTCAATCATATCATTCCGTCGCCGATGATGCGTGCCATTATTGAAACGCTGAAAAGGTAGCTATGTCATTCCCAGCCAGCGGGCCGCTCTTCGGTACCTTGAAAAAACGCCCGCCGGCAATCGCCGGGCGCAATGAATCGTCCGGTCTCGATTTCGAGATTGTATTGTATCAGCGTATCTCCGGGAACGGTAAGCCGCTTGGTACTGATACCCGAAGCCGTAAAGTACCCTAAAGCCCGCTCATTGGGATTATCTACGTTGTAAATATTACCTACGATGGGCGAGGGCAACGGATCGAAGATGGTACCAATGCGCCCACGTTGTTCGTTGAATCTTCGCCAAAACTGGTAGGCTTCGCGGGTAAGGGCGTATTGGGTGACTTCCACAAAATGCTTTCCTACCGTATAGATCGGTGACCGGAATACCATCTGATCACGAAGCGGCCGGCCGTTGCTGTATACATCCGAATGGATGATGATATTGTTATCAGATACCGGCGTCCAGCAGTACTTGTACCAGAAATTCCCCCCAAACTGAAGCACTCCCACCGATTCACGCCGGATATAGCTGTTTGCCGTCCAGCGGTAGTAGTTGGCCTGATCCGCTGGATCATCCATGTTTAGAAATATTTCGTAGCCAAAAGGTGTATCGTTTACGATGGTTCGTTGGGCGCTGTACCGGGCAGTGAGTTCTTTGATAGGCGGTGCTACGGGCATTACTTCTGGGTCCGAGCGGTAGTTCTTGCCGTCAGTAGTTCTGATTTCAATGGTATAGGTATTGCCCGTTTTGCCTACGAAACTGTTTTCGATGGTTTGATAAAGTCCTGGTTGGTTGGGTACTAGTTCAAGCGCTACGATTCGGTTGGTTTCCTTTTCAATAATTTGTACCAAGGCATCTTGCACGGCTAGTTTCTCGTAGGCTTCGCTGGGCACATTGAAAGTACCTGTACGGGTGATCCTTACTTGATACGGGCCGGGGCGATTGGTAATGCCTCCGTCTACCACTAAAATAGGAGCCTCCGTTCGAACCGGAACCCGAATCTGCTCAATGCAATCCACCAGGATTCCTGTTAGCAGAAAGAGGTATATGAAAGAAGTAAAATGCCTGGTATGTACTCGTGCAAAATTAGGTTGCATTTAATGACCGTTAAAATTAACTATAATGATATGATAACCAGTTATATAGAATAATACTAGCCTGCTTACTAACAGCAACTTAAAACTTAAAATTCCAGGTTAGCGAGGGAATAATACTACCAAAGACCGTCAACTGGTAGGACCGAAGGGAAGACCGGTAATTGGTAAAATATATGGAATAGGGATTTTTTCGGCCGTAAAAATTATAAAACGAAAACACCCACACGCTGTACCGCGTCTGATCGGGCTTACGACGAGTGTCGTAGCTAAATGACATATCGAACCGATGATAGTCGGGCAGTCGGTCGGCGTTGCGGCGCGAGTAGTTAACTACCGGTAGGTTATTGACCAGGTACTGACCATCCGGATAGGTGTTCGGCCGCCCGGTGGAGTAGGTAAAGTTAAAGGAGTAGGTCCAGCCCTTACCGAGGTTGTAGCCACCCGTGAGGTTTATCACGTGGGGACGGTCAAAAAGCGACGGGTACCACTCTCCCTGATTGATTGCCTCGCTGGCAAACGCAGTTTTTGCCTGCACCAAGGATCGGGAATAGGTATAGTTCATCGAACCCGTAAGTCGCCCCCGGTTTTTATTTGCCGAAAACTCAATTCCGTAGGACTTTCCCAAAGCCCGCAACAGGGCTGTTTCCAGGTATTGGTTGAGCAATAGTTCGGCTCCGTTGCGGTACTCCACCAGATTGCTAATGTCTTTGTAGTAGGCTTCCACCGAAGTCTCAATACTGTTGTCATCCCAGTTTCTGAACAAGCCCACGGCGTATTGATCAGACAGTTGGGGAGGGATGAAAGGATCACTCAGTTTCCAGAAATCAACCGGTGACATGGCCGTGGTATTGGATATCAGGTGCAAAAACTGCCGGGATCGATTGTAGCTCATTTTAAGTGATTGCCGATTGCCCAGCCCTATTTTGAGCGCGAGGCGTGGCTCCCAGCCTCCGTACTGCTGCACGGTGGAACCGGGTGCAAATAGTGTGGAATCAATCAGGGTTTCAGGACTGCTGGGTACCCCGGGCTCGTAGTTGTAACGGGTGTAGGGCCCTAAGGTACGGAACTGCACGTAGCGCAGGCCGGCGGTTAGTGTGAGGGTTTGGTTAATAATCCATTCTTCCTGAATATGAGCGCTCAGTTCGCTACCCAGCTCGGTTTCGATTTCCAGCGGACTGATACTCGATCCGGTGGAAATAGGAGTTAGTTTTCCCGGACTAATGCGGTAGTGAATATAGCCACCGCCTACTTCCAGTTTGTGCTTGGGGGTGGGAGCGAAAATGAGCCCGACGTTGACTTCCCGTTGCCGGATGCGGGAGGTCAGGTTAAAATCATAAAACTCTTTCGGGCTGTCAACCTGAAAGGTATAATTGCTTTGTAAAGCGGTTACCTCGGTAGAAAGTTTTTTGCTCAGAAAGGCATTCCACCGCAGGGTTGCGGTGCCGGTTTGCCAACCATACAGCGTATCGGCGGGGAACTTGAACCGATCGTAGCTGTGGTAGCCTGATAGTGACACCTTATGCTTCTCATTGGGCTGAAAAGTAAGCTTACCGTTAAGGTCGTTAAAGTTGGCTTTGTTTCCCTCGAATAAATCAGGGAGCAGGCCAATGATTACTCCGGGATAGGCTACCCTCGCCCCAGCCATGAGCGTAAGTTTTCGACCAACAAGCGGGCCGTCAACCACCAACCGGCTACTGATCGTGCCCACACCGCCTTGTATATTCCAATGGTCGCTATTACCGGTTTTGCTGTTCAGTACCAGGGCTGAGGAGAGGCGTCCCCCGTAGCGGGCGGGTATGTTTCCTTTATAGAGCGTGGCGTCTTGGGTAACATCCGGATTCAGGTTCGAAAAAAAACCCAGTAAATGGGAGGTACTAAACAGTGGAGCCCCATCCAGTAATACCAGATTTTGATCAACTCTTCCTCCTCTTACGTTGAAACCACCGGCCCCTTCACCCACGCTATTGATACCGGGTTGAAGCATCAAACCCCGGATAATATCCACTTCACCAAAAACGACCGGAATTTTTTTGAGAGCAGCTATATTAAGCCTTACAACGCTCATTTCGCTGCCTTGAACGTTTGCGTCGTCGCGCCGTCCGCTTACCCGTAGCTCGTCGAGGTCTTTCACCACGGGCCTCACACTAATATTTAACGTAAAGTCGTCAATAAGCTCAATATCTCTAGTGACGTTGTAATGCCCCACGTGACTAAATCTGACGGTATAAGTACCCAAGGGTAGCTCAAAAGAATATTCGCCTTTGTCGTTGGTGGTAGTGCCCTTATTGCTATCCATGAGCAACACCGAAACTCCCGCTAGTGGTTGCTCGGTCCATTCATCTACCACTACTCCCTTTAATCGGGCATTCGCCCAGGCAATACTTTGTACGCCGAGCAGAATGATGATGGTAAGGAAAAGGTTTCTGTAAAAGTGGTTAGTCATTACTTAGTTGATTCATCGTAGGCTTTAGGCATGTTACAGAGAAGGGGAGGTCTTGTATCCGCCGTCCAGTAGACCGGATGGCCGGTGGTAGGTGCTATACCACGAAGTTATCACCCCCTGCGTCAATTCCCAAAGTTCCTAACGTGTCCTATTCTTTTGCGAGGGCTTCTTTGTAAGTACTCAAGCAGCGTTCTCGGGCCATTTTATGATCCACGATGGGGGTAGGGTAGTCCAGACTGTTAAGTTCTGGTATCCATTTTTTAAGGTAGGTAAGCTGAGGGTCAAACTTCTTGGCCTGGGAGGTAGGATTAAAAATCCGGAAGTAAGGAGCAGCATCCGTACCCGAACCGGCGGCCCATTGCCACCCACCGTTGTTAGCGGCTAAGTCAAAATCCAGTAGTTTTTTTGCAAAATAGGCCTCTCCCCAGCGCCAGTCGATCAGGAGGTGTTTCACCAGAAAGCTGGCGGTGACCATGCGCACCCGGTTGTGCATAAAGCCCGTGGCGTTTAGCTCCCGCATGCCGGCGTCCACCATGGGATAGCCGGTAGTACCCTCACACCATTTTTTAAACTCGGCCTCATTATTCCGCCACTGAATACGATCATATTCGGGTCGGAAAGCTTTGTTGTTCCCCACGTGGGGGAAGTTCCAGAGTATCTGATGGTAGAAGTCCCGCCAGATCAGTTCGTTGAGCCAGGTGTCGCTGTGGTTGAGTCCTTGCTTCGCCAGTTTCCTTACGCTGACGGTACCAAAGCGTAGATGAACACTCAAACGGGAGGTACCCGGTACGGCGGGGTAGTCGCGGGTATCGGCGTATTTTACCAGCAGCTCGTCACGTACCTTTTTGCCGGGGAATTCTTCCCCTGCGGGTTCAAAACCTATTTCTCCCAGCGTTGGTATGGGTAGTGGAGATGTGGAATAGAAATTTCCAGAGTAGTCTTCGGTAGGGTAGGGTTTCACGTAGTGGCCTGCTTTCTCAGAATTATGTAGTTTCTCCTTCCACTTGCGGCTGTACGGGGTAAAAACGGTGTAGGGAGTACCCTGCCCCGATAGGATTTCCTCTTTTTCAAAGATGACCTGATCTTTGTACGTATGAAAATTAATCCCTTTTTCCTTCAATAGTCCGGCAATTTCGGCGTCACGCTCCCGGGCATAGGGCTCGTAATCCTGATTGGTATAGACCGCTTGAACGGTGTAGGTATTGGTTAGTTCTTCCCATATTTCGGCTGGAAACCCACACTTGACGAGTAAGGAAGCCCCCATGGAAGTCATTTGTTTCTGCATATCTCCTAGTGCCTGATGAATAAACTCCACCCGGCGATCCTGCTTATCTTCGAGTTTGTCAAGAATAGCGCGGTCAAAAATAAAGAGTGGAAGCACTGGCGTTCCTGATCGCAGCGCGTGGTACAGGCCAGCATTATCGTGAAGCCGCAAGTCGCGGCGGTGCCAAAAAAGGACTATTTTTTGTTTGGGCATACTATAAAGAACGGGCTACGAAATACTTGAATGTATTCGTAACCCGTCAGAGGAGGGATTGTTTGATGTGGTGCTACCCTTTCGCAGGTAGCGGTCCATGGGTGGATGAGTTGATAATGAAGCGTAGATGTGTGTGTAGAGTGTATGTAAAGTGCTAGTACTGGTCGAGCATGTACCTAATCAAATCGGTAGTAGTGACGATACCGGCTATTTTGCCATCCTCATTGACTACCGGAAGGGCATGAAACTCTTCTTTAGCAAAAATTTCGGTTACGTCCCGGATCGTTTGTGTTGCCTGAATAACCCGTGGTTTGTGCGTCATTACCTTAGAGATAGTGAGCATGGTCAGAATAGCTTCATCCGCTTCTTCTTATCCTTCAAAAAGAGAGCTGAAAGTAAGTCGGCTGATGTCGGTGCGGCTGATCATACCTACTACGTGGCCATTCTCGACAACTGGTACGTGCCGGATTTTTTTCTGGTTGATCAGGCCTACTACCTCCCTCAGGTCGTCTTGGGGTGATACGGTCATGATATGGGAAACTACTTCGCGGCGTTTCATAGAAAAGTTATAATTTAGAATTGTGAAGAAGTAATCTAAAAGTACTGGATCGATACAAGATAAATCATGAGGATTGTCATACAGAAAATTGATCTTTAGGGTTAGGTAGGTAAAGACGGACATTTTCTCTTCGAATAGGGACATCTCTTCATTTCACAATCTCACTATTTTCTACTATAAAAATCATAAACAGCGATTGTACTTCACTAGATCATTGGTGACTTTCCGCATTTTGCCCTATATTCAACCCTTTAACCCAGCCCAACTCACTCTTTATGCGAAAATACTCCTACACTCTACTAGCCGTTTTCTTGACGTGCTTGCACTCCTTTGCCCAAACGCCTGCCATCGATATGTTTACGAAGGATATGGAAAAGCAAGAGGGCTTTATGCCTTTTTACTGGGATGCCAAAAAAGGAAAAATCTGGCTCGAAATCAGCCGTCTCGATACTGAACTACTCTACTACCCCACGTTGGCGCAGGGCGTCGGCTCCAACGATATCGGTCTGGATCGGGGCCGTTTGGGCGCGGAGCATATTGTGAAATTTCAGCGGAGCGGTCCGAAGATATTGATGGTAGAGCCCAATTACATGTACCGTGCCCTGAGTAACGACCCTCTGGAAAAGAAAGCGGTGGAGGAATCCTTTGCCCGTTCGATTCACTGGGGATTTGAGGTAGCCGCCGAAAGCGATGGGAAAATATTGGTTGACCTTACTCCTTTCCTGATGCAGGATGCCGTAGGAGCGGTACAGGGTATCAGTCGTACCCATCAAGGTACTTTCCGGTTGGATGCATCCCGGTCGGCTATGTACTTGGATCGTACAAAAAACTTCCCCAGCAATACCGAATTCGAAACCATCATTACTCTTACCGGCGATAACCCCGGTGGATACCTGCGCTCGGTAGTGCCCACGGCCTCCGCCGTAACCATGCACCAACATCACTCGTTTGTGGAGCTTCCCGATACCAACTATCAGACCCGTAGCTTCGACCCACGCGCCGGAGTAAGTGGCATTGAGTTTTTCGACTATGCCTCGCCGGTGAGTGATCCCATTATCAAACGTTATATTTTGCGGCATCGCCTGCAAAAGAAAGATACGACTGCGGTGATGAGCGAGGCGGTGGAGCCCATTATCTACTACATGGATCCCGGTGCTCCCGAGCCCATCCGCTCTGCTTTGATGGAAGGAGCCGCCTGGTGGAATCAAGCGTTTGAAGCGGCGGGTTATATCAACGCTTTTCAGGTAAAACTGTTACCACCCGATGCCGATCCGATGGACATCCGGTACAATTTGATTCAGTGGGTACACCGCTCCACCCGGGGGTGGTCGTACGGCGGCAGTATCTCTGACCCCCGCACGGGTGAGATTCTGAAAGGTAAAGTAACGCTGGGTTCGCTGCGGGTACGTCAGGACTTCCTGATTGCGCAGGGATTGGTTGCCAAGTACGAAGAAGGTAAACCCGTTTCGGATGAGATGATGCAGCTTTCTTTGGCGCGTTTACGGCAGTTAGCGGCCCACGAAGTAGGGCATACGCTGGGTTTACCCCACAACTACATCGCCAGCACCATCAACCGGGCTTCGGTGATGGACTACCCGCATCCGCACGCAGAAATTAAGAACGATACCACGCTCAATTTGTCTGATGCCTATGCCGTTGGAATCGGCGAGTGGGACAAAATCGCGATTAACTACGCGTACCGGGAATATCCGGAAGGAGCCAATGAAAAAGATTCTCTGACCAAAATTATTGCCGAATATCTCAAAACTGGACAGGCTTTTCTGACCGATCAGGATGCCCGGCCCGCCGGTAGCTCGCACTCCAAAACCCACCTGTGGGATGGCGGTAAAAATGCCGTGGACGAACTGGATCGGGTACTGAAAGTACGTAAGATCGCACTGAGCCAATTCTCGGCCAGCAAAATTCCGGTAGGAATGCCCATTGCTACCTTGCAAGAGGTACTAGTGCCCATGTATTTGTTTCATCGCTATCAGGTAGAAGCGGCCGCCAAAGTGGTAGGCGGGCTCGACTATACCTACGCGGTACGGGGAGACGGGCAGATAGCCGTGGCACCCGTGGATGGTGGTGAGCAACGCCGAGCCCTACGGTCGGTACTTGCGGCGATGCGGCCCGATGTATTGGCCTTGCCCCGTTCTATTATTGCGCTTTTACCTCCCCGGCCGTTTGGTTACGATGGTAATCCGCGCGAGCTATTCTCGGGTCGTACCGGTCTTACCTTTGATCCGTTGGCTCCGGCCGAAGCCGCTACTGCTTTGACATTGGGCTTTGTGCTGCATCCGCAGCGCGCCAGCCGCTTGGAAGCACAACGGGCGTTGGATACCTCCCTGCCCGGCTTGGGCGAAGTGATTGATGCGATCATTGACGATACTTGGAAAAACAAAACGATCAATCGCGAGAGCTATCAGGCGGCCATTCGTCGCCAAACCGAAGGCATGATCGTGCAGCAACTCATCGAACTGGCTTCCTCAGAAGACGCCTCCCCGGCGGCTCGTTCGATGGCCATGTTTAAGCTGAGTGATTTAAAAAGCTATATCGATCAGAAGCAGTACAGTGTAGACGAGCAGCACCGCGCTCACTACTTTTTTACCCTGAAACGAATTGAGCTATTCGAAAAAGGAGATATGGAAGGCTTGGCGGCTACCAAGCTCAATAATGCTCCCGATGGCTCACCGATTGATCCCGGTCAGGACTGGTTGGAGCCGATTTGTGGGTGGGAGTTGAATTGAGTCTTAGTTTTTAACCGCAGAGTACGCAGAGAACGCTAAGATTTCTCTGCGTACTTTGCGTAAAAACCCAGCGTATTCTGCGGTTATATATTTCTAAAAATATCTTTTAAGGATATTTTAATCTGAATTTAACCGACCATTAATAAGGCGGTGCGTGATTTGAACCGTCAAAGTCATTGGGCGGTATTCGTAAATTGATACCATGAGAAAATTTCTTTGGATAGTAGGTGTAATGGCCTTTCCGGCCCTTGCTCAGGAAAAGAAGAAAGAAGATCCCAATACCCGTAATGACCTGCGGTATAATTTAAATGAATCGGGCACCCACTATTTCAAAGCCACCTTTTTGAATCAAACGTGGCTGCGTCTTAATACTAGTAACCCTGGTACTACCGGGTTGGGTGATCCGGCTCCGCAGACCTTTGATATCGGACTTCGCCGAACGCGTATTCAGATGTTTGGGCAGATTACTGACCGGGTATTTATTTATACCCAATTCGGGATGAATAACTTTAACAAGAACAATGGCTTTCCAGCGTATAATACCAATGGTACCCCTAGCAATCGTAAGATCGCAGCGTTTTTTCACGACGCCCTGGGTGAGTACGAAGTATACCGGAAGGGTAGCGTATTCGTTCGCTTTGGCGGTGGGCTCACCATTGTGGGTGGCTTATCCCGGTTTTCGCAGCCTAGTATCGGTACCATCATGACCATGGATGTACCCGTTTTTGCGCAGGCGACAGTTGACCAGAACGATCAGTTTAGCCGGAAGCTAAGTTTTTATAGCCGTGGACAGGTGGGTAGAGTCAACTACCGGGTGGATATAAGTGATCCTTTCCCGATCGAAACATTTGGAGGTACTCCCCCGGCCTTGGGTGCCAACTCGGTGTTTGCGCAGCGTCGTCACAAGAAGCAGTTTCAGGGAATGCTAATTTACAATATTTTTGATACCGAAGATAACACTACCCCCGGCTACATGACCGGCACCTATCTGGGGAAACGCAAAGTGTTGAATCTGGAAGTCGGACTTATTTCGCAGAAAAACGCTACTTGGCAAAAGAGCGGCGCCGATACAGTGTACAATGCTATGGCTTTATGGTCGGTAGCAGCCTACCTGGATATGCCCATTAATAAAGAAAAGGGTACGGCGATATCCTCCTATCTGGGTTATTTTAGCACGGATTACGGTAAAGGGTACCTGCGCTACAATGGCCTGATGAATCCGGCTACGGGCACTACCCAACCTTTACCGGGCGTTGAGGGCACCCAAGGGAACGCCTACCCGATGTTTGGTACTGGCTCGGTTGTATACGCCCAGTTGGGTTATAAACTACTCGATAATCTGCTCGGTCAGGGTACGTTGCAGCCCTATGTCTCGGTGCAGCATGCTGCCTACGACCGCTTGGAGAAAGACATGAATTTACTAAATGTAGGCATGAACTGGCTCATGAAAGGGCATACCGCTAAGCTGAGCCTCAACTACGAAAACCGGCCCATTTACAAAGCCGCTACTACCACCAATATGCTTACCACCAATGGGCGACGGGGTGCCTTGATTATGCAGTACCAGATCTCCATTTAACGATATTCGATTAGAAGTTTAGTAATGTAAAAAGCGCTGGGGATATTCCTCGGCGCTTTTTTAGGTTATATAGGGTGCAAAAATCGTTCGGTTGCGGGGTATAAAAGACTCAGGTAGTAGCTTTGTCTACCTAAGTACCTGACACCTCTATACCTTCATGCTGTTTTCCAAAATTAGACCTTACTCGTTTCCTGCTTCTAATATAGCGGGGAATGCCTTCTTTTTTATCGGACTGTTTTGTTTGATTACTACTTCCGTCATCGGCCAAAACGAAACCGATGAGGCCCCCTTGCTACACATTCGGAATGGGGTTAGTTTTCGGAAAGACTCGGTTTTTTCGCTGAATCTACGGTTCAGGATGCAAAACCGGATGGCGTATTTTACTCAATTGGATGGCTCAGCAGACCCGATTGTTGAAGCCCGTGTCCGGCGGCTTCGTCTACGACTCGATGGCTTTTTGCTTTCACCAAAGCTTTCCTATTACATTCAGTTATCCTTCTCGCGGGCTGATCAGGATTTGGTAGAAGATGTGATCGCTCAGACGATACGCGACGCTATGATCTATTACCGTTTTTCGCCTAATTTTTATGTTGGGTTTGGTCAGGGTAAACTACCCGGAAACCGGCAGCGGGTTATTTCTTCCGGTAATATCCAGATGCCCGATCGCTCCGTGGCCAATCAGCTCTTTACCATTGATCGCGATTTTGGGGTGTTTGCCTACAAAACTATTCCTCTCAATACCGCTCAGCTGCAATTGAAAACCGCCATTAGTACCGGGGACGGCCGTAATGCGCTACCTTCCAACAACGGTCTCGCCTACACCGGACGCGTAGAGTTTCTGCCCTTAGGAGATTTTAAAAACTCGGGGGATTACAGTGAGGGAGATTTGGAGTTTGAGCCTACCCCCAAGCTGTCTGTGGCGGCTACGTATAGCTTCAACCAAAAAGCGGCCCGGACCGGAGGACAGTTGGGTAAAACCCTACCAGAACCGGTCGATATGCAGACTTTTATTGCCGACATGATGTTTAAATACAACGGATGGGCGCTGTTGGGAGAGTATTTCGACCGCTCGCTAACCACGGCCAGCAGCGAGGTCACTAGTCTATCAACGCTCATAAGTGTTCAGCAAGGACGGGCGCTCAACCTGCAGGCCAGCCGGATGCTCGGGCGCAAAAGTGAGGTCATTGTGCGGTATACCACGGCTAGGCCGGTAGCTTCGCTGCGGGATTTTCAACCTGAGTATCATACCAAAGCGGTGGGCTATACGCGGTATTTTAATGGCCACCGTATCAAGCTGCAAAGCTACCTAGGGTTAGATGATCGCCTGTATTCAGACGGATCGACATCGGGCACCTCCTACAAAAATCGTTTACAAGCGATGGTTCAGATGGAGCTGGGAATTTGAGGGCACTCTTTGTTTACCTGAATTTTCCCTTGGTGGCCAATAAAAAATGGGTACCGCAACCCAATGGTGCAGTACCCGTTTTTAGTTTTTTATGAGCTTATTAAGCGTCTAGTGCTGCGTTCATAGCGCGTACAGCCTCAGCCGACTTCGCGAAGGCTGCCTTCTCGGCGTCGCTCAGGCGCAGGTTGATGATCTTCTCCCAACCACCTTTACCAATCACTACGGGCACACCCATACAAACATCTTTTTGGCCGTACTCACCGTTGAGCATCACGCTACAAGGTACAATCCGCTTTTGGTTACGCACGATGCTTTCTACGATCATGGCCGTAGCCGCACCCGGTGCATACCAGGCCGACGTACCAATGAGTTTGGTGAGGGTAGCACCGCCCACCATCGTATCGGCGGCTACTTTTTCCAGCTTGTCGGAGGCGATGAAACGGCTTACCGGAATACCATTGTAGGTAGCTAAACGAGTCAAAGGAATCATCGTGGTGTCACCGTGGCCACCGATCACCATACCATGGATGTCGTTGGGCGATACGTTCATTTCCAGAGCCAGGTAGGTCTTGAAACGAGCGCTGTCCAGTGCGCCTCCCATACCGATAATCCGCTTCTTAGGAATACCCGACTCACGTAACGCCAGGTAAGTCATGGTATCCATGGGGTTGGAAACCACCACGATGATAGCCTTGGGCGAATATTTCAGGAGGTTCTCCGTAACCGACTTTACGATACCGGCGTTGATGCCGATTAGCTCCTCGCGGGTCATGCCGGGCTTGCGCGGAATACCGGAGGTAATCACGACGACGTCCGATCCTTTGGTTTTTTCGTAATCGTTGGTTGAGCCTACTGGCTTGGTGTTGAAGCCTAGCAACGCGGCGGTTTGGTACATATCGAGCGACTTACCTTCGGCCACTCCTTCTTTAATATCCAGCAAAACTACTTCTTCGGCCAACTCACGGCGGATGATGTTGTCGGCGGTAGTAGCCCCAACGGCTCCGGCGCCTACGACGGTTATTTTCATGATCTATTTAGTATAAAAGCGTTAGGAAAATTTTTCGCTCTAAAATTAGGACACATATTTTGTTAAACCCTACTTCGGAGGGTATTTTTTATCAAAAAAAGGGTGGGAGAGTAGGGTTCCGTACGTATTCACTGCTCCTCATCGACCCAAAACTTTACATCATCCCAATAAATCTGCAAGGTTTTGCCTTTATTCTTCATGAAGGAAATCAGATCTTTGGATGTATATAGCTTCATGGGGTTAAAATCCGTGACTCCATCGGGGCTGGGATCCTGCGAGTTATGGGTCAGGCGGGTTAGGTCAAACACCACTTGCTCCTTTTCGCCCTCGGGTGTAATGGTCATGTAAAACCGGCCCGTGGTGGCATTGCCTTCCTTGTAGTAGTACGTCATCGTAAACCACCGCCCGATGGGTACTTTCACGGCCGGGTTTGTTTCGGCCCAAAGGGTAGTGTACTTCTGGCTACCATCCTGAAATAGTTCGCAATCCTGCGCATCCAGGATAAAATACAGGTCGCTTGCCTGAGCGGTGGGTTTGCCCATACCCAGCGTAATCCGGAAGCGGTAGGGTACCTGCTGACTCCACGTAATGTTGTTCCAGAACTCCGCAATGGTGAGCCAGTGAATGCTTTTCGGGTATGTTTTAACGGTATTGAAATCGTCCGGCAAAAACATCCTGACCGATTGCGTAAACTCCTTCATGCCTTTGTTACCGTATAAGTTGGCCTGAATACGCCCCTTGGAGTTATCCACGTTGGGGCCGTCGAGCCAGAATTTTAAAACTTTGTTGGCGGGATTTCCCGGCTCGGGTATAATCCGGGCGTAGCGCTGCGTGGTATCGCCGCCCTGATACTGAATATTAAAATTTCCGATTAGCGGGTGGTTGTCGAGATCGGCTACCCAGTCATTGGGTTTGGATAGAGTTTGATCCAATCCGGTTAGATCTTCGTCGCCGCCGCTACGGGGAATGATGCGAACATTGTCTTCAAAGCCCGATTGGAAGAGGAGGGTGCCGGGTTCAGGGGTGCTTTTGGATGGCGTGCTCTGCTGGCAGCCCGTGATCAATAGTAAACAGATGAATGTGAGGCCGGATAAATTTTTCATGCGATCGAACTTTGAAGATACTTTGTTTCATGAAGACGACAGTTGGAGGGTTTTACCAGGAAACCCATTTTTCTTAATGAAAATGGGTTTCTGAAAATATCGTGACTATTTGTTGCTTCCGTGCAGTATTCTGATAGCGTAAAAGAAAGAAAAATAACCCATTAGCATCAAAATTATTCGCAAAATGAATAGCCTAGTAGAAAGGTAATAGATTTACTGCCCGGAGCCCCAGAGGGGCGGTACCTTCTTTAAGTTAGAAAATGAATTTACACTCTGTTGATTAGCAGCTACCCAAAAAAACTACTTTTTCCGGTACAGCCCCCAGTACATCAGCGGAATAAACGTCCAGGAAATCAATACTCCCAGCGTCATACCGCCCAGTACCGTCAGGGCGAGGGGCTCTTGCAGTTCAGCTCCCAGGCCCCTCGCCCACAAAATGGGTAGTAAACCTAACACCGTGGTAAAATAGGTCATCAGTTGCGATTGCAACCGTCGCTGACCGCCCTCCCGGATGCTGTCGATGAGGGATAGGGTGTTACGGGCGCGGTTGATAGTGTCAATTTTGAGAATAGAATCATTATCGAGCAAGCCGATGAGCACCACAATGCCAACGCCCGACATGATGTTGAGGCTACCCCCCGTGAGGTACAGTAGCCCCAGTGCCCCCGTAGTACCAAATACGATGGTGAGCAGCACGATGAACGGTTGCAAAAGTGATTCGAATTGCGCCGCCAGGATAAAAAATAGCATGGCTACGGCGATCAAAATCACCCATCCCAGCTCTAGTAGGTAGGTCTGATTCCGGAAAAAGCTACCCGAAAAATCGAACGTAAAGCCCGCTCCCTTGGCTAGCGCCTGTTTGGCCAGCAGGTAAGGCTGATTGCCGGAGTTATTGCCTTCCCGACGTGGTTCCAGGGCCACGTAGGCACCTTCTTTTCCCAAGTAGCGCGAGGCAAAGTCCTCGGTATACCGGTAGGTAACCAACGACCGCAGGGAAATGGAATTCCCTCCCCTTGTTTCCACGAATGTACTTGTCAGCACGCTATCCAGATCGGTTGCGGCCTGCTGGCCGAGCACGATGGGCCATTGCTGTTGTTGCCCCTGCATGGCACTCACTCCGTTTTGTCCAAAAGCGGTAGACAAACGGTCGTACACGGCTTGCCGAGGAACCTGATACAGGGCGAGGTTTTCTTCGGAAAGCGAGAGTTGAATGCGGTTGCGCACTGGTGGAGGTGCTACCTCAAAACCCGCCTTTTGCAGCAAGTCGGTGGCTTGGGTTACTTGCTCTCGTCCCGGACTTTGTTGCGATTTCTCAGCGTAAATCCGCACGATTAGGCCTGCCTCGTCGGTCTGGAACAACTGCTCAAATACATTTTGGGCGGGCGTAAAGCTACTCGTTGCTGTCGGGTATTGCCGGGCAGTGAGGTGTTGCAGGGTAGTAAGTAGCACTTGGTAATCGTCGCTTGTATTCACCTTACACACCACTACGGCCTCAGAAGGAGCCTGATTCAGACGGGGGTTCAGCAAGAATTGCTGCCCACCGACATAGGCATTGGCCGAGGGTATAGTTTGGTTGACTGACGTAAGCAACGACTTAATCCGACGCTCATTCTCCGCCGGAGAAATAGGTTCATTCCAGTCGATACTCCATTGCAGTTCGGTGCGGCTTAGGGTAGGCATTCCGCTTTTGGGAATAAGGTAGCCAATCCATACGGCCAAAATCAACAAAAGGAAACAGCCAAAAATCAGGCTGCGACGGTATCGAAAGGCAGCATCGAACACGGTATGGTAGAGCCTGTCCGCCGACCTCATCAGAAACGTAGAGGTAGGCCGGTAGGTAGTTTGATGCCTATACAGCCGGTGATACAAAACGGGTACCAGGGTATAGGAGGCAAAAAGCGAAATGCCCAGCGCCAGCGTGACCGATAACGCCTGATCATAAAAGAGTGCCCCCGCTATGCCACTCAAAAATAGCAGCGGTAGAAAAACGGCGGAGTTGGTAAGGATAGAAGTAAAAAGCGGCCAAATGACTTCGTTGGTACCCGTGACGCAGGCATCGGGTACCGATAGTCCGCGCTCGCGCTGTTGTTCGATATTCTCTATGATGATGATGGCGCTATCAATGATTTCACCAATGCCCAGCACCAACCCCGCCAACGATACGATGTTGATGGATAAGCCCAGTAGGGAAAAGGCCAGCATGGTGATGGATAAAGAAATGGGTATGAGCAAACTGACGATTAAAAGTACGCGGCGAGAACTCATGAATAAAAATACCATCACCAAGGTTAGTAATGCCCCCGTCAGCAGGCTGCCTTTCAGGTTTGAAATGGATAGCGCCAGCAGGGTAGTTTGGTCTTGGCTCAGTTCAAAACGTAGCGTGGGGTAGTCGCGCCCAAACTGCTCCACTTGTTGGTAGAGGTCTTGTTGCAGATCCAGCACCTGCGCATCCGAGCGTTTGATGATGGCCAGCGCCAGGGCCCGGTGTCCGTTGTAGGTATGCCTACCGGCCTGCTCTTTTTCCCGGAGCGATACCGTGGCAAAATCCCCCAGGCGCATGAGGCGGGGCGTTTCCGTGCCTACCCGCAGGTAGGTATTGGTGATATCCTCGCTGGATTGCAGCCCGCCCGACAGTTGAATGCTGTACTCATACGGCCCGTCGCGGACGGTCAGGCTTCCGGCATCCGTGGCCCGGTCTTGGAGGGCGCTTTTCAGGTCCTCGGTACTGAGCCCCACCGTACGCATACGAGCCAGGTCGGGCCTGATCACCCACTCGCCTTCGGCGGCACCGGAGCGGTCTACCAGCGCAATGTCGGGGTGTTGTTCCAGTCGTTTTTTGATGACGTTATCACAAAACGTACTCAGCTCGATGAAGTTGGCGCTGTCGCCGTCGGCGGCCCATACGTTAAGCTGGAACACGGGTAGGTCGTCGGCCCCCGCCTTGATGACGCGCGGCCGCTCCATGTCGCGAGGGAGCTGATTCATCAGGAGGTCGATTTTCTCGTTGGCTTCTAGGTAGGCCAGATCTACATCAGTACCATAGTCCAGGCGTACTTTTACGGTCACCTGCCCGTCTTGTGACACGGCTTCCAGGTCGTCGAGGTGGTGCAATTGCAGGAGCTGATTGCGAAGGGGCAGGGCTACGATCTGCTCGATCTGCCGGGCATTGGCCGCCGGGTAGTTTGCCTGCACGGAGAGCTGCGGTACCGGAATGTCGGGCAGGAGCGATACCGGCAATAGTCCGGTCGTGACGATGCCCAGCGCCATCAGCGTAAAAGCAATCACTAATGTAGCCACCGGACGGGCCAAAAGGTAACGAGTCATGGCGCGGAATCAGGGTAGGTAACGGATGGATTGCTTTTTCTCGAAATCGTACAGCGTCAACCGACGCAGCGTATAGTACGCCAGCCAGTAGGTACTCAGGCTTTGGATATACCCTTCCTTGGCCCGCACGTTTTCCTCCAGGGCCAGGTTGAGATCAGTGATGGTGAGCTTGCCTACCAGGTACCGTTCTTTGGTAATTTCCAGCCGCCGCTGCGCCACGGTATCGGCTTTCTGGGTCAGTACTACCTGATCGTACTGCTGCTGAAACCGGATGAGCTGTAAGTATATATCCTGTTCAAAGGTCAGCTCGTCCTGCTTTACGTTTACCTCTACCAGCTCGCGGTTGGCTTCGGCCAGCCTGATCTGCGATTTTCTCAGTCCCCAATCCTGAATCGGCAGATCGAGCGACACCCCGATATATTGCTGATTCTGCAGGTTGCGGTAGGCCCCACCTAGGTTGGGGGCGGTTTGCTGCGTACCTACATTCGCCACCATCCCAAACTGCAAACCGTTCTTTCCTTTGGCCTCGGCAATTTCCTGGTCGGCCATCAGTCTCCGGGTGGTGAACTCCAGCATACTTTGCCGGTTGGCGCGGGCTTCGGCCAGCACGGTTTCGTAGCCGGGCAGCAGGCGTTGGGGTAGGGGCGGTGGTAGTAGCTGCAGGGTTTCGTTTATCTCTACGCCCAGTATCCGCTTCATGCTGCGGAGGGTTGCCTCGGCGTTCAGCCGGGCGGTGTTCTGTTGGTTTCGGGCTTTCAATACATTCAATTCGAGTTGCAGCAGGTCGCTTTGGGCTACGGTACCGAGGGCAAAACGCTCCTTGGTGAGGGCATATAGCGAGTCGGCATTGGCCAGGTTGGTGGTGGCTATGTCTACGGTAACCTGGGCTACGAGTGAATTCAAAAACAGCGTAACCCCTTGCAGCGCGGCTTCTTCCAGCTCTTCGGCGTAGCCTTTCTGAGCCGTTTCGAAGTACAGGGGTTCCAGCCGCCGCCGCCACCGTAGTTCGTTGTAGAGCAGGGACTCCTGCTGGTACGAAAAACTCACCGGCGTGGACAGGAAGTAGCTGCTCTCATTACCACCGAAATTGTCGGTGCGCTGCAAACTGGTACCCAACAGAAAGCGTCCTCCCGTGAGCCCGACATTTTGCACCAGATTGACCCCCACGCTATTGTTTGCCTGCGTCACCCGGCGAAATAAAATAGAGCCATCCGGCTGAGTAATGGGGTTAATGGCCCTGAAAAAAGTAGGGATGGTGGCGCTGAGCCGAATTTGCGGCTTAAAACCCGCCTGAAAGTTCTGGTACTGCCAGTAGCTGCGCTCGTAGGTGTTTTTGGCACGGTAGTAGTACGGCGACTGCCGCTGCGCCAGCTCAATAGCCTCAGGCAAGCCCAACGGCCGCTGGGCCGTAGCGTAGTGGCCTATCAGCAGTACTATAATAAAGAGGCTGTTAGCTATTAGGTTATTAGCCGTTAGTTTGTTAGCCATTAGCTATTAGAAGATTTGTTGTTGCCTGAGAACCGTTTTATGGGATTTTTGCCTTTTATTGTTCTAATAATGAGATGCTTATAGAGCTAATTGCTATCGGCTGACAGCTATTAGCTAACGACCTAACAGCTACTTTACCTCCACTTTGGCATCGTGCCCTAGGTTCAGGTTGCCCGACACAATCACCTTCTCGTTGCCTTCCAGCCCTTCCGATATACTGATCTCCGTGCTGTTTTCCTGGCCGATGGTTACGTAGTGCCATTTGGCCAGCCCTTCCTCGTAGGTAAATACCACCTTCCGGCCGCTACGCTCTACCACGGCGGTTTTGGGTACTACCACCTGATTGGCCGTAGTTTTTTCCAGGATCACGCGCACGTTCATACCCGTTAGCAGGCGGGCGTCGGGGTTGAGCAGGCGGAGCGTGACTTCTACGAAGCCTTCTTTGCTCACCACTGGGTTCAGTACCAGCACCCGGGCCGTGTAGGCCCGCCCCGGCAGGCCAATGGGCTCGATCCGGGCCGTTTGGCCGGCCTGTACGCTACCGAGTTCAGATTCCAGAATGGGACACACCACCCGTAGGTCGGAGCGGCTGAGGAGAGTACAGAAGGGGGCATTGGTGGGGGTAGGGTTGTGGGCGCTCAGGCTGAGGTTGGCCACCACGCCATCGGTGGGGGCTTTCAGGGAGGTATTTTGTAGGGATAGCCGGGCCTCTTCTACCGCGAGGCGGGCCCGGAGGTAGCCGCTTTTGAGCTGGATGTATTCGTAGATTTCGGGCTTCACCGAGGTACTATCGCCACGCCGGCCGCCCTGCGTCAGTAGCAGGTCGTTGATCTCGACCCGGCTTTCGGCAAGTTGCAGCTCGGCTTTCTGCAGATTGAGCCGGGCTTCTTCGTTGTAGAGCGATGCCAGTACCAGCCCGGCTTTTACGAAGGCCCCGTTTTGCACGTATACCCGGCTGATGACGCCGGGTGTCTTGAACGATAGCTGCGCCTGCTGCCCGGCTACCACCTGCCCGTTGCTGATGACCTGCCTCGCAAAGGCTCGCCGTTGCAGGGGCACTACCTCCACCACCGGAATGGTAAAAGAAGTGGCAGAATCTGCTTCTGCGATGCTATCTTCATTGGTTACTGTCGTTGATTGGCAAGATAGGCTCAGCCACAGGAGAAGTAAGGAGTAGGGGCGCATGGAGGCTGACTGCTGATGAAAGACCTGTGATTGATGTGACTGCAAGATAAGTAAAAAAAAGATCTACACAATTTGCATAGTCTTTTTGATGCCGTTGTTTTTCTTCAACAACTTTGATTTTTAGACTTTAACAGCATTCTATGCTTATATTTTTTTGAAATTGGTTTCCGTGTGGGGAATAGTTGTTAGTGAAAATACCAACAAAGGCGTAAATCCTTAGCCTGACGGCTATGGTGAAAACACCAGTAATGCCATAAAATGAGTTGCCCTGTAAGAGAGAAATGATTTTAAAGTACCACTATGATATAAATCGAATAGTTGAGCTTTCAGATACATTTTTATTTACTTAACGTAGCAATTATATCAACTTTATTATCGTCTTTTAGTGTTATAAGGTATGGACCTTTAATATCATTAAGAATCCTCGAAAGATTAGTATAAAGATCCATATCATGTGAAACAAAAAAATTTTTCTTCACAACATTATTTTTAAAAATAGAGTTTTCCCAATTTATTTTTTTATTTGAACTTATGAGATAAACCAAAATTATAGTATTATTATCGAATTTATTAATAGTGGTTTTAGTATATTCAATGCACATTTGACATGACATTACTTCGTTTACTACAATATATTTATATTTTTTAGAAACAGGTACACTTGTTTCTTTTAAAAGTCTTATTATAGCATCCGACGTATCATTACTTCTGAATTGCTCGATGAAAGATGTTGATAGAAAAGCTGTTAAAATTATGATTATTTTTAAATACTTCATTTTAGCGAAAATTTATAGAGATAAGGATCTTCAATGCGATCTGTATTACTTATAAGGTAAAGATAATTATTGCTTATATCGGAAGAAAAAGCACTATATTTTTCAGGAAATATATAATACTTTGTGATTCCATTTTGAAGATCTACTTTAAATAATAGCGGTTTTATATTCATTTTCTGTATTTCTCCCGGGTTAGACACGATTTTTTCTTTTGGGATAGGTAAAAAGGATAAAATGTAAGCAAAATTATTTTCAATTTTAATATTCTGATAATCAGAATTTCCGAATTCTATCATCAATCTATCTTTGGTCAATACTTTGGGAGTCATATCAGGGTTAGAAAAATTTGTATATAATTTTTCTTTCATTTTTAAAAAAGAACGATCTAATGAGATCTGTTTAACTTTTTTCATAGACATTTTATCGATCAAATAAATATTGTCATCAAATGCGTACTTTACACAAAGGAAATCTTTATAGATGTTGAAAAAAGTATTTGCATTTACCCATGTGCGCTTATTACTTTTAATGGCATTTTGAACTGAGGAAAATTCGTTAAATTTTAAATAGAAATCTGTTTTTAGTATGTTATAGTTTTCGTTTAGTTCAATTTTTGCTATACTGAATGATTCTTCGTAATAGATGGGTAAATATGGGTTGTGCTTATCGCTTGCAATACTAACGTAGAGCATGTAGTGTTGGTTTTTGTCCTTCTCAATAGCAAAAGAAGTAATTTTTGGATATAAAAAGCCATCGGTAATGGACGAATTTAAATTAATGTATTTCTCAAATTTTAAGCTTTGAGAAAAAATAGATATTCCAAATGCTGCTCCTTCTTCAAGTACATAGAGCTTATTATTGAACCATTTTGGTTCAATAAACTGACCACTAAATTGTCCAATGTCTATCCCCTGCCTGGAAATTTCTTTTATAAAATCTCCTTTCTTATTAAATAATGATAAATTAAGAACTGGGTACTGAAAAGCCAATAAAGTATCTTTTTCAATTTTTTCAATGTTGAAATAGCTAAAAGATCTTGATTCATCATGAAGCTTAATGCTATCATGTAAGATGTAAGATCCCTCCTTGGAAATTGAGCTATTATCTATTGATTCTTCTTTTTTTTCATTACATGAAAAAAGAACAAAAATTAATATAATAGTAATCAAATGTTTCATACAAGTATATGGAAGATATACAGGTAGTATACAAATATTCATATACTACCTGTATAAAATAGCTTAGAAATTAATCAACATTTTTTCTTGTAACTGCAATTGGACGCAGCTCCATTACACCAAATGATATTGCTTGTGCCGCCAAGTGTACCACCAATCCAGCACTCACCAGAAGCTTGTGCTTCATTATATACAGTGCTAGAAACACCCAATCCTCCTGCTAGAGCGGCGGCGATCATGAAGGATTTTGCAAGATTTTTTTTTGAATTCCATTTTTTTTGTTTTAAAATGATTAATACTGAGAATTGTTATTATATTTCTTTCTCAGCCGGGCCCTGACCAAGAAAAAAAGGTTAATTCAAATCTCCACCATATATTCATCAAAGTCAATAGCCACTTTCCCCAAAAAGTGATCATTTTTCGAAAAAGTGATCATGTTTTGGCATTTATTTTTACAATCCCTAGGTACAAAAAATACCGCAACCGATCCTCGATTCGTGCGCTCAGTTCTTGCCTGTCAACTTGTGGTTGATATTCTACTACGGATTGGGTGGTTTGGTGTAAGACGTTTACCCAACTGCCTCCTTCTTCCACCTCATCCAGAAGTAGAATAGACAGCACATCCAGCGGCTGCTCCCGAACGCACCGCAAGTGAGGGGCATAGTAGAACAGTGTTTCGTAATAAGCCGGAGCGAGCATCTGGTTTTCCGCAAAGCTGCCTGCTTCCGACAACCCCCGGAACTCACCCGCTTCGGCCCAGTTCCACGATGAGCCGTGGCGCATGCAGTTGGGGCCAAAGTCCAGGGTGGTCTCTTGGTAACTGGCGCGGCTAGACAGCAGTAGGGCATTCACGCGAGCCGCGTTGCCCTGCCATTGGTCGAGCAGGGTCGTGTGGCCGACCAATTGCATTTCAAACCCTTTTCTAGCTTTCTCGTATTCGTACGCATCGAGCAGGCAGTCGTTTCCGGATTCAGTAGCCAGCGTATCCAGGCTCGCTTGTTCCGAGTTCAGCGTGGCGGTCTCTGGCAGGGATAGTACCCTAAGGGCTTCGCGGGTTCTGGCGAAGCCATCCGGCGGATGTTGTGAAAAGTAGATGCGGGTCTGCGAGGCCCGGCGAGCGGCTTTCTGGCAGCGCTCGTGCAGCTGCGGTGCTTCCAGCCACAGGCGCTGGGCCAATTGTTCGCATACGGTTGGGTTTTGCTTGTAATTCATCAGGTGCAGGTAGCCGATGGCCTCCGGTAGCATGGCAAACTTATCGAGACCGTAGGTATACGGGTACCCCACCGGGTCGGGCATCAGTGGGGCGATGGGGGTATGGGTAAAGTCCGCTAGCTGTTTGAAAAGGTACTGTTCCAGGTAGGTATTGAGCGAAAGGCCGTTCAGTCGGTGGAACTGGGCGGCATTCTGAATCAGGAACGCCTCAGCCTCAGCGTAGAGTTGCGTGAAGAATTGGGTATTTTGTCCTCCAATCAATCCGGCATTGACGGCCCATACCGACTTGCCGGCTTTGGGTCGGGCCCAGTGGGGTACGTACAGAAACCCGTCGGCGATCTTCGGGTATCCACCCAATCAAGGGTACGTACCGCATCCAGGTAGTAGGGGTGGTCGTATTCCAGGTTTTGAGCTAGCAGGGGTGCCTCGGTCAGCGAAACCGGCAGGGGCGCAAACAGGTAGGCATCTCCATCAAGGTGAACGAAGGCTTCGGTTTGCAGTGCGTAGGTATGCAGCTTCCGCATGACCTAGGCTTCGGCATGAGGGGGTTCGTAGCTTTCCTGAGATAGTAGCACGGCCCGGTAGGGCAAGTCCAGTTCTCCCAGCAGCCAGTCGGCTCCGCGCGCGGTGGTGTGCAGCACGGCTCCGTCTGCGTGCGTAGCCAGGCTGTGCGCGCTCAGTGCCCAGCTATAGGCATGGAACTCCTCGCTGAGCCAGCCTCCTGCCGGGTCGTGGGTGGTCCAGAAGGTTTGGAGGGGGAGGGGCATGGATTCAGAAATCTACTGAGTAAAGTTGTAAGATTGGATTGTCACCGCTTTTGGTGCGTTGAATAATTTCCTTCAATTGAGGGTTTAGTTTTGGGTAGAATGCAATAATATCTTTTTGTGACGTTGCCAAAGGGGAGGCTTCTAATATACTTACAAATTTGGCTCCCGTGCCAGCCAGAGGTGTTGAAAGAAATGGATCTGTTATTGTATTTCTATCTATTTCTTCTCCATTTAATAAGCCTTGAATAAACGTATTACTTTCTTTATTTACGAAAACCGCTATTTGTTTACTATTTCGTGATGTATAAATATTCAAATAACGATGTGTTTCGTTTTCCGAATAATCACCTTTATAAAGGTATCTTGTTCTTTCGAATGAAAATTTATTTATTTCATGAAATTCTTTATTATAGTATTCTTTTGGAATTTCTTTTTTTCCCAAATTTAATTCAATTTCTTTTATGATTTTTCCAGTATGACTTATAGAATAAATTGCATTTTTGAAAGGAGGAGACCAAGTAATACGATTAGTACTATTTTTTTGAAGAGTGATCCTAGGAAGAAAATTTATTTTTCGAAAATTGTTAGCATTTGTACTATCCAATATAATAGGTTGATTCTTATTGTTCAGGAAAATAAGATTATGATTCATAATTAAATCTTCATGGAAGTTTTCCGAGGTACTTACATCAACCAATTTGGTGGAATCATTAAGAAATCTAAAAAAATCAATAAACATGCCCACTTTGATCTCTCTTAATGGCTCTAATTGTAAATCATAATAGATAAATTTATTATGTGGACCATCATACACCACTATTTCATTAGTTGTATGCAAAATATCAAAATCTCTTCCTAATTTCAATTCTAAAGGACCATCTCCTATCGCTCTTATTTTTGATAGAAATTTCCCTTGTAAATCAAACGCATATAGATTATGGGTTTGTCCTCGATCAAGAATATATATACGATCAAGATAAAATACAATGTTGGTAATTTCTCCAATAATATAATCTGGATTTGTATCTAACTTTATATAAGAGAATTTATGAAAAATACTATAAGGCAATATTTTCGTGTAGTCTATTTTTATTGTAAGTAAGTCTGGACTATCCCCTTCGATCATTTTTTTTATATTGCTTACATCAATGGGCACGTCAAATCGACCTGAATATGACTTCTTTTCTGAACAGGATGCCATTAAAATTATGCTGAGAATAGCAAAGATCTTATATTTCATTTTCTTATTTTTTTGCTAAATATTTTCAATTAATACTCCCCCAGGGTTTCTGAGGAAGTATTTGAACTAAGATTAACTACATGCGCTACCCCAAGCACACAAACCCCACCCATCTGTGCAAACTCTTTTAGTACCAGTTTTTGTTTCTTGATGTGAGATGGAAAACGGCACAGGACCGCCACCATAGGTAACTGTAACAATGTATGTGCAAGTTTGTTCGCTTGACTTCCAACCTTGTCCAGTAGCTTGAGCCTTATTAAAGAGACCGTCACTAACAGTGATTGTGCCACAAAGTGCAGCGGTAAGCAATGCTGCTTTAGATTTTACTAATTTGTCTTTTAAGTTCATTTTCAAAAAAAGTTAAATTGTAAGAATTAGTCCTTCCTTTTACCCCAGCCGGGCCCTGACCAAGAAAAAAAGGTTAATTCAAATCTCCACCATATATTCATCAAAGTCAATAGCCCCTTTCCCCAAAAAGTGATCACTTTTTGGCATTTATTTTTACAATCCCCAGGTACAAAAAATACCGCAACCGATCCTCAATTCGTGTGCTCAGTTCTTGCCTGTCAACTTGTGGTTGATATTCTACTACGGATTGGGTGTTTTGGTGTAAGACGTTTACCCAACTGCCTCCTTCTTCCACCTCATCCAGAAGTCAGGGCTTTCTTATAAAAAATGGCAATGGCAGGTAAGTCATACCTTTGTGGTTACCAGACTACAAAATCATGACCACTGCTCCTTGCCAAGCTAAAGCTACCTCTTTTTTTCAATTGCTTCAAAACACACCCGGTCTGGACGGTCGGGATAACCGAGGCAAGATACACGATATGGCGTTCGTACTCACAGGTTTAACCTTGGCCATTTGTTGTGGTAGGGACGGCAAACTCTCCCGTTTGCATCGTCACATGACCAACCATTTCGAGGCTTTGCGCTTAGCCACTCAGACCTTCCCAGAGAGCGTAATCTCCCGGGCACAACTACCTCTTTTGCTGGCCAAGGTCAATAGTGAGGCCTTCACGGTTCTGCTCTTCGAGTGGTTCGGCTTGGTTCTCAGCGAGGAGGCCAAGCGCTGGTTCACTCTTGACGGTAAGGAGCTGCGGGGAAGTA